>Ga0208766_1001025_pt1 | contig 15228 bp, 18 predicted proteins | sample ETN01SmetaG_3_FD_185792 | JGI IMG/M metagenome (GOLD analysis project Ga0208766, IMG submission 185792) | Marine microbial and viral communities from oxygen minimum zone, Eastern Pacific Ocean - ETNP2014F12-01SV263 (SPAdes) (version 2) | ecosystem: Environmental > Aquatic > Marine > Oceanic ... | reverse complement strand
AGTGATCTTGATGCAGTAATGGGTGGAGAAGATTTCGCATATTATACTGAAAAAGTTAAAGGATGTTTCGTAGTATTAGGAATGAATAATCCAGACATTGATGCTGTCTACAGCGTACATCATCCTATGTTCAAAGCAGATGAAGACGCACTACACATTGGAACTGCATTACACGCAGCTTTTGCATTGAAAAGTTTAGAAGAACTCACCAATTAATAAGATTATTCAAAAGTGAAGGAGTAGAAATTTCGGCATCCTCAATGATCATATCGAATAGTTCTTCAGAAAATGTTCTTCTCTATCATCTTTCTCCATACCAGCAGTTTCATCCATGAATTTATTTCTCTCATCTCTTGTTTTAAAAATCCAAATACAAACCGTATCACTTGAATGATAAATTGCTTTTAATTCATCATCAATTTCACAAATTTCTTTTGGAATGTCTGTCCTAATACAAATCATTTTTGAACTTATTCTACTGTAACAGATTTAGCTAAATTTCTAGGCTTATCAATATTCTTGCCAAGGTCATGGGCGACATAATAAGATAATAATTGTACAAATACAGCTACCAAAAATGGAGACAGAACTGGATCTACTTCAGGCAATTCAAAACCATAATCTGAGACTCTTAAGGCTTGCTCATCTCCTTTCTGTGCAACAGTAATTACTGGAGCACTTCTAGCCGATATTTCCTCAATATTTGAAATTAATTTTGAATATGTATGATCTTGTACCGCAATAGCAATAACTGGAGTATTTGAACTTAACAATGCTAGCGGTCCATGTTTCAATTCGCCAGCGGGATATCCCTCCGCATGAATATATGAAATTTCTTTAAGTTTAAGGGCACCTTCAAGGGCTAAAGGATAATTAATATTTCTACCTATGAAGAAGGTTGATTTTGCCTTAGAAATAAGAGGTACAAGTTCCTTTATTGATTCTGCTGAATTCAATAATTGTGTAATCTTACTAGGAATTCCCCTTAATTCATTTTCCCAATTCTTCAATATAACATAATCAATTGAACCTGACTGGAAAGCTAAATGTATAGCAAGAGCATAAAGTGCTTGCATCTGTGTAAGGAATGTTTTGGTAGCTGCAACACCTATCTCTTGACCTGATTTTGTTATAATCACGCCATCAACCTCCCTTGTAATTCGACTACCTGGAACATTACAAATTGCAACTGTATGACATCCTTGCTGTTTAGCAGCTCTTGCAGCTGCGAGTGTATCTGCAGTCTCACCACTCTGTGAAATCAAAACAACTAGCGGCCTAGAAGACATAAGGCCCCCAACACCTTGCACAGGCGCTGCATAGCGAAATTCAGAAGCATAATGCACGGAAACAGGAATTGCAGTTAACTGCTCAATAACATATTTCCCAACAAGACCGGCATGATATGAAGTTCCACATGCAACTACTGATATACTACCTATTTTCCAATTAAGATTTAGATTATCTAAAGGTGAATTTACGAATAATTCTGTTTGGGAATCCTGTAAAGCCTTAGGCTGCTCAAAAATCTCTTTAAGCATAAAATGCTCAAAACCTCCCTTTTCTGAAACTTCAGTATACTTTTCAACAGTTTCTATTTCAAAATCTATTTCTTTTAAATCCCTATCAAAAACTTTTACTTCATTACTAGTAACACTAACTATTTGAAAATCATCGGGATAGATTATTTGCTGTGTATACTTTAGAATTGCATAAATATCACTAGCCACATAATTTTCCCCATTACCTAACCCTATGACTAACGGAGTTTCACTTCTAACTGAAACAATTTGTTCTGGATTATCTACATGGATTGCAGCTATCGTATATATTCCTTCAATATCATCAAGTATTTTTTGAAATGCTTTTACCAAATCCCCATCATAATATTTTGATAATAAATTGGGTATAACTTCTGTATCTGATTCACTTAAAAAATTGAATCCTTCCTTTTCTAATGAAGATTTTATATCTAAATAATTATCAATAGTTCCATTATGAACAACTGCTATTTTTCCATCATTACTCAAGTGGGGATGCGAATTTGTATCTGAAGGAACTCCGTGTGTTGCCCATCGTGTATGTGCTATAGCCATATTAGAAGTTGAAGACTCCAATATGGATTCTAAATTAGCGATAGGACCTTCTTTCTTAGAAAAAACTATGTTACCTTCATGTAAAGCTATACCTGAAGAATCATATCCTCTGTACTCAAGCTTCTTTAACGAATCAATTACAATATCTTGAGCTGGCTTTTTCCCAGTATAGCCCACTATTCCACACATCAGATAGTATCTCCTTGGAAGTCTGCATTATAAACTTCTCCCTCACCAATAGAAGCTCCTTCCAATAATATTGATCCTCCTGCCAATACTGCCCTATTAGCAATATTGCAACGATTTCCTACCATAGAACCCCTATCATTGAGAGATACTGTGTGATCTAAGTAAGTAATCTGTCTATTACTTGGATTGGAAACAACATTCGTTCCAAAAACACTTCCATTTCCAACTACAGTTCCAACAATTGAATTATAGCTCCCAAGTATGCAATCTGACATAATAATTGAATCCTTTACCTCACTAAATGCACCCAGACGTACATTGTTTCCAATTGAGACTGAACTGCTAATGTAAGTATTAGGGCCAATAATACAATTTTCTCCTATAGATATTGGACCTTCTAGATAACTACCTGATGAAATAATGGACCCTGAACCAATAGAAATTGGACCCTTAAGAGTCACATTACGCTCTATTTTCCCTGCTTTAAATAACTCTAGATTTCGCAAAGCCAGTCTGTTACCATCAATCAAATCCCAAGGATATACTATATTGTGCCAATATTCAGAATTAATGACGTCAAAGTTTACAGATGAATCTATTTTCTGTAGAGCTTCGCCCAAATGTTTCCCCCCTGCCTCTATCAACTTTTCAGCAATATCTCTATTCAACTTCATTATTCCTGTAAAATGTAATCTTCCAAAAGCCTCAGGATTTTCGAAAGTTATTTTAGCTTTAGAACCTACAAACTCAATCTCTCCCCACTTAGACCATCTATCTGCTTTCCCTGCTAACAATGCAGGAAACTTATTGTCAATTAATGGGAAAAAAGAGGCTGACGAAACAAAATTATCTCCAGGAACTAAAAGGAAATCTCCTTCTATATCTTTCAATCCCAATCTTAGTGCATCTAATGTACCTGATAATTTTACTTGATTAATATAATCTATGTTTACTCCAAATTGACTTCCATCACCAAAATGAGACATTACAAGATTTTTACGATAACCTACGACCATATTAATTTTTTGAATTCCAGAGACTGCAAGGCCCCTCACAATATGTTCTAAAATTGGTGCATCACCAAGAACAATCATTCCCTTAGGTTTGTCACTAGTCCAACCCCTCAAACGAGCTCCTTCTCCTGCTGCCAAGATTATTGCATCCACACTAATGTTGAGGGAGGACCCTTTATGATACTTATTATTTCAACCAAACTATATTTTAGCAAGGTTAATACACAATGTGGAAAAACACTGGGATGCTATCATTATTGGAGGAGGGCCTGCAGGAAGTACTGTAGCAAAATATGCTGCGAGAGAAGGTGTAAAAGTACTTGTAATTGACAGCAGAGAAAAAATTGGCAGTCCTCTTCAATGTGGTGAACTAGTCCCATCAAATGAGCAACTGGAAAAATTATGCCCAGCAGTACCTGAAATTGAAGATTTATTTAACTTACCTGAGGAGGCCATCTCCAGAAGAACTTCCTCCATGGGCCTTGTTACACCCTCTGGAAAGAAATTAGTATATCCATTTCAAGGTAAAATTTTAGAAAGACCGATACATGATCAAGCTCTTGTAAAATTAGCTAAAGAGGCTGGAGCAACATTCCTAACTAAATCTAAAGTAATTGATATTCAGGATAATAATGTCACTTTGTCAAGTGGAGATACTTTTGAGGGTAAAATTATAGTAGGATGTGGAGGAACTCATGATCCACTGAGGGGTAAATATTGGAACGATAAATCACTAAATATTTTTGTGAAATTTATGTTAATTGAAGGTGATTTTGAGGATAGAGTAGATCTTTTCTTCGGATCTACAGCGCCAGGAGGTTATGCTTGGGTAATTCCAAAGAAAAATGGTGCAAACGTGGGAATCGGAATACAAAAAAAATTCTCCAATAATACAAATTTAAAAGAAAAGGCTGACAAATTTTTCTCCCAATTTAAAGGAAAGGTAACATATCGAGGTAGTGGGGCGTTACCCATGTCTGGAACAATAAAAAAGTTTACAAAAGGAAATTACATGCTCGCTGGAGATTCAGCTGGGATGGTATTACCCTCAAATGGGGCAGGCATAACTACTGCAATGATTGGTGGAAGAGTGGCTGGACAAGTTATCGCAGATCACATAAATAATGGAAAAAGTTTAGTTGAATATGAAAAAAAGTGGGAAAAACAAATGGGCAAAATGATGAAATATTCAAAAAGGGGAATTAAATGGGGAAACATTATGTTCAATTCTCCTGACTGGTTAGTAGACGCTAGTTTCAATTCATTAACAAAACCGTTTATTTGGCGAGCTATAAATTGTCGTCCTGTGCTTGGAATCTATTAAAATTATTTATTGTAACCACTTTAGCTAATTGTGTTCATACTAGATACATGTGCCTTTTTCACACAAAAACACCCTGAGGGAGAATTTCTTACAGTTCCAGGGATTGAAAATGAAATTATCAATAAACAAAGCAAACAATATTTTGAAAATATGATTTCAACAAAACTGAAAGTTAGTAAAGCAAATGAAAATTCTTATAAAATTATAAAAAAACAAGCAAAAGAAACTGGAGATTACGATGTCCTTTCCAAAATTGACATGGATATTATTGCCTTGGCCTATCAATGTAAAGGCACTATTGTTACTGATGATTTTGCAATACAAAATGTTGCCTTAGCATTAGAACTTAACTTTGTATCATGTTCTGATAAAACAATAACTGAAAAACGATTCTGGAAATATAAATGTACTGCATGTAATCACAAAGAAAAAGAAAAAAGAAAAGACTGCCCAGTATGCGGAAATACTGAAATTCGCCGTGTTAAATCAAAATAAAGCCATCATCATCTAATATTGGAACTATATTATGGGAATCAATTTGCATGCAAAAATCAAAATCTACTTCTAATCCTGCTGATTTGAGCATTAGATAACTTGGTGAAACCAAGCACTCATCATAAATTTGTTTCGGAGTAAGCCTAAAATCTGAAAAAGTATTTCCAAAACCCCATTTAAGATACTCGGCACACAAATTATCCTCAACAACTTCTTCTCCAAGTCTTCCAGAACAAACTATAGTAACATCTCTATTTTGCTTTTTCAAAAAATTTGTGACAGCAGTTGCATTGCAAAAAGAACCCATTACTACACATGATGAGCCAGCTGAGGCCACTACCATACGTGAACCATTAGTAGTACTTGACAACATAATTTTATCATCTAAATCAGCTATTGACATTTCTTTTGGTGAGGAACCATAATCATAACCTTCAATTTTTTCACACAACCTTTCTCCCGATTTAACAGAATTAGGATATTTATCTAAGCGATTACGTAAATCCTCCCTGCTTGCACAAGGAATTATTCTCTTCACTCCACTACTAAATGCATTAACATATGTAGTAGATGCTCTAATTGTATCTACTATAATTATTGCATCTTTTCTTTCAACGGCCTTAGAAGCACCATCAATGCCATGCTCTATAGCTATATTCATTCCTTGCCTTGCTTTTTCAAGTGCCTATCTGCAATAACAAAATAAAAATCATTCATAGTATCTCCTCTCATTCCCCTTCTAAGTGTCTCTACAGAAATTGCATCATTAGGATGTATATTACCAAGATTTGTTTCAGGACCAAACTTTTTCAAGAAAAATATTTGTTGAGATTTTTTAGGAGATTCAAAAAGAATATTGCTAATATCAATACCATCTAATACTTTGTCTAATCTATCCAATATCGGTGTTCCTTGATCATCCATAACTCCTACGCTTACGCCAGATTCTCTAGCTTCTAGGATAACTTTGTCTGCTCCTGCTGCAATAAATTCTTTTAACAAATTATTGTATTCCTCAGCCTCATAATCTTCCTCAGGAAGTTTTTTCCCTACTTCACAAAAAACCCTTAATGAATGTGACTTTGCTTCACCTATAAGTTCAACAATTCTAGATGGATTAATATCTAAACTTCCACTAGATATTTCAGTTGAATCACAACCCATCTCTACCAATTCCTTGAAAAGTTCAGTTGATTTACCTTGGTGCTCAGATAATTCTAGCAAAGTTCCCCCATTACAAACCGATATCTTATGTGAACGTAACAAACTAATTTTCTTTTTCACTAAATCCAATGGCTGAAGCTGTGTTGTTGTCCATCCAAGTTTCCATAAGTCTATATAATCAGAAGACATTTCTAATAAACCTTTAACAAAATCAAAACCAAGACCCTGATCAATACACATGGTCATACCGTTAACTCTGGGTTTCTCAGAACGAGAAGGCATATCTAGAAACGAGAATGCTCTTTTTACCATTTATATCTCCAAATCTGGTGAATCTATTAACATTGCACTAAGGCCACCAGTTATATCACTTGTAATTATATTTTTTGTTAATAAAAATGATGCTGCTGCCATCGATTTGTGCCCATTACCACAATAAAGGACAGAACCAGTCACCACCTTTTCTGGAGACTCTACTATCTCAATTAAAGGAATGTTAGAAACTCCTTTGACATGCAAAACCTCCCAATCTTCTGAGTTACTAACATCAATTATCTTCTCTATATGATTTGAGGCATCTGAAGCACTAATTCTGCCAATATGAGAGCATTCCATATCTGCATCAAACCACCGATTTATGTCAAAATAGGATATTTCTGAAAAACCTTCATTCTCAAGTCTCAATAATGATTCACTCAATCTTTCTTTCTGTGAGACCAAGACTAACTTTCCTTTCTTCGGGAAGAGGCAACTTATCATATATTCAAAAGAACCGTTTATACTTATTCCAATAGATCTCGGAATATGCCTATCTGAAAATTGGGATGTTGGCCTTGAATCTAATGTCTTAGTTCCTGATTCACTCATCTTCAAATAACTTTCAAGACTCAAACTTTCCATACTTTCAATTTAATCAACTGTATTTAAGAATTAAAAATCTCCTAATGTATATTGCCTAGCCTTGGATTTGGAATTGGTATACATCTCTATGGTTTTCATTACCCTATCTCTATTAAACCTGTAATCATTACAAAGAAAGTTCTCCAAACCACTACCATCAGGAGCATCCCATACTGGGTCAAAATCCTCAACTGTAGGATTCAAAAATAAATTCCTGACCTCATCCAAATTATCTATTTTCTTTCCAATCTTTTCAAGAGACTTTTCGGCATTACCACATTCTCTAACTAATTTTAGACCTTTTTTTGGTCCGATTCCATCAATTCCTGGGTTGAAATCAGTACCCATTAGAATTGAAACATCCACTAATTGCTCTCTTGTTATCTCTAAATTTGAAAGAGAAAGATCCACGTCTATAATTTCAGGAGTAACTGCAACCCATCTATTTTGTTTCGGCAACTTACGCCTATTAGATAATGTCAAATTTCTCACGAAACTTTTAGCTCCAAATAAAATAGTATCAAAATCTTGTGAAGCCCCATAATCAACCTTGTTACTCTCTAAAAGATAAGCTACTTGGGCTTCTCCTTCACTTGGTGCATCAAACCAAGGAATGCCTAATAAATCTAATAATTTCTTTGAATCAACCAGCATTTCCTTATCTAACCTAGTGGTTTGTTGTGCTTTAGTTCTAGCTGTCTCTGTGTCTCCAGCTGATATTGCAGCTTCCCACTCTATTTCGGCCTTAATCTTCCTGAGTCTTCTCTCTTCCAAGAGTTTTTTCTTAAGTTTTGGAGGTTTTCCATCAAAAATAATGCATGGTTTAATTCCATTCTCTACCAAATTAGAAAGTCTAAAAAAAAGACCACTCAAATGACTAGTTACACGGCCCTCTGAATCTGTAAGTAAAGTACCATCTGCTTGTCGAATGCTTGACAAAAATTGGTACAGTATATTATATCCATCTATTGCAACTTTTTGATTAGAAAGTTCTTCAATCTTTATAGGTCGAGTTTCCAAGAGAGGACCTAACTTAATTCCCATTAGCCTTTTACAACTCCCAAAGGTCTCAACTTAGCTACCTTATTTGCTATACCTGAATTATGACATACATTCACCACTTCTGAAACATCTTTATATGCATCTGGAGCTTCCTCATTAGCTACACGAGGTGAGCGGGCTTTAACGTATATTCGCTGCTTTTCCCAAAGTTCTTTAATTAAATTTCTTGAACCGAATTTCTTCAGAGCCGCTTTTCTTCCCAAAGCTCTACCGGCTCCGTGGCATGTGGACCCAAAAGTTTGAGACATGGCGCCTTCTGTACCAGACAATACATAACTGCAAGTTCCCATATCTCCTGGAACAATAACTGGTTGTCCTACTTCTCTGTATTTTGAAGGAATATCTAATGAATCGGGACCAAAAGCTCGAGTAGCTCCCTTCCTGTGAACACAAACCTCTCCTGATTTATGCTTCTCTACTTTAGCAATATTATGTGAAACATCATACAAAGTGCTCATTCCCAAATTCTCAGAATCTACTCCAAATACCTCAGAAAATGCTTTTCTTGTACCATGTGTAACTAATGACCTATTTGCCCATGCAAAATTGGCTGCCGCAGACATACCTCCAAGATAATTCCTAGCTTCTACTGTATCTAATGGTGCTGAAGCTAACTGTTTATCTGGTAAATCAATACCTTCGCGTTCACCTGCCTTCAAAACACAGGCTAAATGATCCTGACAAACTTGATGTCCACAACCTCGAGAACCTGTGTGCATCATAACTACTACTTGATCTTCATATAATCCGAAAATCTTAGCTGCTCTTTCATCAAATATCTCTTCTACCTTCTGAACTTCTAAAAAATGGTTCCCACTTCCTAATGATCCTAATTGTTTCTTTCCTCTCTTCCTTGCAAATTCTGAAACTTGCTCAGTTACAGCTCCATCAATACAGCCTTGCTCCTCAAAATACTCCAAATCATTATTCCAAATATACCCATTATCACTAGCCCAACCTGCTCCAGTAGATAATACTGAATCTAAATCTTTGTCTGATAAACGTATCTTACCTTTAGACCCAAGACCTGCTGGAACCTCAGAGTACAATTTATCAACTAATTCTTTCTGTTTACCAAGAATATCCTTCTCTTGCAGATTGGATTTAATCAACCTAACGCCACAGTTAATGTCAAAACCAACTCCACCCGGTGAAATAACACCTGTATCTTCCTTTGAATTTTCAGTTCTAAAAGCCGCAACACCTCCAATGGGAAAACCATATCCCCAATGAATATCGGGCATTGCAAGGCTTGAATCTACAATTCCGGGGAGTGTTGCCACATCAGCTACTTGTTTAATTGCTGAGGACATACCAGGATGGCTTAACAAATTTTCTGAGGAGTAAATTTTACCGGGAACATTCATTTTTCCAGTTTGAGGTAACTCAAAACTATAATCATTTATTTTTCTTAACTGATCTCTCATGAATCATCCTCAAGCGGTTCATACTTCGAGGGGCAACCCATCTGAACTTCCTCCGCTTTCAGAATAAGAATACCCTCTTCCATTTCTAATACGCCTGTAAATGTTGCTTCCTTATTCTCAGCAAAAGTATCTGGCAGTGTCAATGAAGAAAAATCTACCTTTAAAGAATAATTGCCGTCAACTAATAAACAATCATTTGCTTTTAAATCTGTAATTGTTCCATGAACTTGTAAACTATAACCTTCTGGATATTTTCCAGAAGTGGCTTCCTCTACAGAAACATAAGTTGATTGTTCAGTTACAGATAATGAAATTACTACCCCTGTTATAACTAAAATAGAAAATGCCAAAAGTGCCTTCGACCAAGATGGCAAAGGTGTTCTAGTCCTTCTTTCATTATCCATAATTCACACCTACCTCTCTCTCAACTGTGTTAATTTACTAGATATATATAATACATAAGCTCCTATTGAAGCCCAAAAAACGGTCATACCTCCCCATAGATATATCATATCATCTGCTGGAGGCTTATTAATTTGTATTTTTAATTGAAAATTATCTGTCTGTTCTCCTCCATCTTCTGTAAAATTTATATAAAGAATACGATTAAATTCTTCATCCGAAAATGTAGAACCAGGAAAACTAATCGAACCGTTTTCCACCTTTTGTGACGTCCCAGATTCAAAATTTACATCTATTGATTTAGTTAAATTATTTCCAAACTCAAAAGAAATATAACCCTCAAAAGATGTACCCTCACTTTCAACGATAATAAACCAATTTGTACCTATGCTAAATACTGAATCATAATAAAAATACCACCTATCTCCATCTCCTGCAACAACATCTGTTACAAACTCTTCAGGCATACATTCCTTTTCTCTGCAACCTGCAGATGCTGAGCTCGATAAAACTAAAATGGTTACAATTATTACGACTAATCTCATACTCTCTCCATTTTTGATCTAAGAATATCTCGTTCCATACTCTCTATTTGCATTCTTACCTTGAAAAGAAAGATAAAAATAAACAGAAAGCCAAAAAGACCAATGTAAAGCCCAATACGAAGTGAAGGATCTAAACTTCCTTGATCATCAGTACCAACAATTACGGGATGATGAGATCTGAGATACCTAGAAGATAAATATGATAAAGGAACCATCAACATACCTGACAAACCCAACATAGCTGCATTTTTCTTAACTTGCAAGGTTTCTGGTTGCCTCCTATATACAAAATAAGCAATATACAGTAACCACATTGCAAGTGTTGTTGCTAATCTCATATCTGTCAAGAATCTTGACGCAATATCTCCTCCCCATTCAGCCTTCATCCAAAAAGTACCTGATGCAAGTGACATGAAGCCAAAGACAATACCCAATTCTGTAGTGCTTTTAGCTAATTTATCTGCATATTCTGAGCCATTATAAAGAAAAACCGCACTACCTCCAACTACCATCAAAAAAGCAAGATAGGTAAGCAACCCTGATGGTACATGTAAATAGAAAAGTTTTTGAGCGTTAGGTGCTGTGAAAAATTTTGCCGGCCCAGTCGCTATCAAAGCAAAATAAAGTGCACACAAAATAAGTGAGAAACCCAACAAGCCAAGGATTTCTCTTTCGTACTTCACTTTGATTTCCACTCCCTAGGGTATGTTCCCCTTTCCATGATTACACGTTCAAGTTTCACAGCCTTTCCTTTCTCATTTTTCTTATCTATTATTTCGTTCCCACCTATTGTTGCTCTTCCAAGAGCAATACATTCACTTTGCCCTGAAATAAGCGAAACTAATTGACCACGCTTTAAACTTTTTGAAACTGCGGAAATTCCTGGAATAGCTAAATCGGCCCCATGACAAACTGCATCTACCGCAGAATCTTTGACTTCAACTTTAGGTAAATCTACTAACATATCTTCCAAAGGCCTTAACAAATTCTTCATTACTGCATCATTTGAAGAGGATTTCCAGTTTTGAAAAACATCATGTGCTTCAACTAATGAAAATGAATCTTCTAACTTGAATGGACCTGATTTCGTTCTAATAAGTTGTTCCATAACTCCCTTTGTCCCTAATATGGAACCAATATCATCACACAAGTTACGAATATAAGTTCCACCTTCACATTCAACTCTAAAAAGCACTGAATTAGAATTATGTTCTAGGATTTCTAAAGCATATATTCTTCGTATTCGTAATTCTCTTTTAACTGCAGCCTGGAAAGGTGGAATTTGATAAATTGGGCCGACAAACTTAGCAAAGACTTTATCAAGTTTTTTCCTTCCTGGGTCCTTACTCAATTTTAAATGGCAAATATACTCCTTGGAAGATTCCTGCAACACTTTAATTACCTTAGAAGCCCTACCAATAGAAACTGGCAAAACTCCAGTAACATTAGGATCTAGAGTGCCACCATGTCCTGTTGATTCCAATTCGAAAGAATCTCTTAACCAAGCTGCAACTTGGTGAGATGAAGGGCCTGCCTGCTTATTTATTATAATAATTCCTGACTTAAGTAAATCATCAACACTTCGCATCGAAGGTGGAGTCCCATATGGTGCATTTGTGGAAGAAGAAATTTTATGCAAATTATCTCCCAAATAACCAACCTAAAATTCCTGAAGTAGGAACTGCCTTACCTGCATCATATAATTCCGCTAATTTTTCTGGAGATAATTTTTCTATATCTTTAGAATCTAAGGCTTTAAGTTGATCTAATTCCTCGGAATCCAACCATACTCCATTACATTGTAGACAGACATCAATCTCAACACCACCTACTGATTCCATATCCATTATTGAACCACAACCAGGACAAAGTAACTTTGAATCTGAGTCTACACCCAAATATTTTGTAGTTATATTGTGTAAAGGTCTGTTTGAAGTTAATTTTAGTAACTCTCCTTTGTCCAAATACAAACCGTTACAAGAATTACAATTATCTGTCTCGACAGTCCAAATACTTTTCTTCAAACTATTCTTTTCAAGACTAACAAAGCAATGTGGGCAATCTCTATTCATCATTTTTTCTGGTCTTGACTTTTTGAACAATCTCTGCAAATAATTCTTGTAGAATTCCAACCTGGACCTGTTGGGACAACCAATTCTTTCTCACAGAAATAACAGTTCCCTTCAAATGCAGATTCCTTTCCAGTAAATTTAGGCAAAACTCATCACCATATATGTAGTGTAGAAAGGGTGAATAAAAGCTTATTCTACCATGGTGAAGCATTTATGGGGGCACTTAATGAAACGGTCAGCCGCTGTAGCTCAGTTGGGAGAGCGTGGGACTGAAGATCCCAAGGTCGCCGGTTCGATCCCGGCCGGCGGCACCAACCTGTTGGCATATGACTCTCGAAAACTACTATTCTGCCCGGAACTCAGCTGTCAAAATGATGGCAGTAGGCCTTATATTTTTACTCTTTTTACCTATTGGAATTCCCCTCTCCCTTATCATAATCCCTTTCTTAGCTGGAAGAGCTGGTGCAAAGGAACTTCCTAAAGACTGGCACACTACGTTCATTATTACTGTGGGAGGGGGTTGTAGTCTTGGATTAGTCTTCATTCTCTATATGATTTTGTCCCTTTCACTAGGTCCTGCCTTGAAAATTGGAATTACAGAACCAGTTATGCTGGGAATTGTGGTTGTATTAATTTGGAGTTCCTTCTTTATCGGTGTTCGAAATTCTAATGGTGCAAAAAGTGAAACCCAGATTAATGAAGAAGAATGGGAACAAGAAGAAAAAGTGAATAAAGAACAGGAAGAAGTAGCAGGAAAAAGTCAAATTGCTATCTCTGAGGAAGTAAAACCTAAGGAAGTTAAAAAGAAAAGAATAAAGAAAGATGAACTAAGACCTAAGAAAGATGTAAAAGATAAACTCGCAGATTTGAAGAGTGAATTCAAGAAAACAAAGAAAAGAAGTGCCAAATTAGGTGCCTTAGGTAAAAAACGTTAATAGTTAAATAGACGTATTTGTGGAATGACATATGGCCTCGAAAGGAAAAATTAGGGTTTTAATCGCAAAGCCTGGCCTAGATGGACATGATAGAGGTGCCAAAGTTATTGCAAGGGCATTGAGAGATTCTGGTATGGAAGTAATCTATACCGGATTGAGACAAACTCCTGAAGACATTGTAGAAGCTGCAATTCAAGAAGATGTTCACTTTATAGGTTTAAGCATACTTTCAGGAGCTCACACACACATTTTTCCAAGAGTCATTGAATTGTTGAAAGAAAGAGATGCTGAGGATATAAAAATCATAGCTGGAGGCATAATTCCTGACGAAGAAATTCCAAAATGGAATGAAATGGGTATTGAGGCTATATTCGGACCAGGATCATCAACAAAAGACATAATCAAATACATTAATGGAAAAAATATTGAATAAAGAACATTTTTTAGAAAAATTGAAAAAATCAGACATTCGTTCTGTTGCCAAATTAATAACTTTGATTGAAAATGAAGATTCACTAGCCGAATCAATTCTTAAAGAAGTTTGGAAATATACTGGCAAATCATACATTATAGGAATAACTGGCCCGCCTGGTGCAGGCAAATCAACCATTGTAGATTCACTAGCAAAATTTTTGTTCGAAAAAGGGAAAAACGTAGGAATACTAGCTGTCGATCCAACCAGTCCCTTTTCAGGCGGTGCAGTACTTGGTGATCGTCTTCGAATGTCTAGCGCACAAACCTCTGGAATATTTATCAGATCTGTAGCAAGCCGTGGGCACCTAGGAGGCTTAGCTGCAACCACTAGATTACTGATTAATGCTGTTGAACTTCTTGGTAATGATTTTACCATTGTAGAAACGGTAGGTGCAGGTCAGGGTGATGTAGAGATTGTCCAGATATCAGATACTACTATAGTGGTGGAAGTTCCGGGATTAGGTGATGAAGTTCAAGCCCAAAAAGCGGGAATATTGGAAATTGGAGATATTTTGGTTGTGAACAAAAGTGACAGGTCAGGAGCTGATAGACTAGCAAGAGAATTGCAAATGATGTTGTCACTTGGTGAAGAAAAAGAATGGAAAACGCCTATTGTTTCAACGACTGCAACCACTGGAGAAGGAATTGATGAACTATGGAAAGAAATCGAAAGACATCAAGATTTCCTTGGAAAAGATAAATTTGAAACTAAGAGACTTGAAAAATTGAAGTATGAACTAGAAAATCAAATAAGTCAAAAACTATTCACAAAGAAAATTATAGAAATTGGAGATGAGGAAATAACTAAAACCTCCAAAGCAATATTAAATAGAAAAATAGATCCATTTACGGCTGTAGATAACATAATAAAGGAATAGCACTAATATAAATTAAGGAATTTGGAAGATGGACTTTAATAAACATAAAACAAATAAATTTATCAAAACAAGTGACATAGATAATAACGAAATTCCAGACACTGAGAATAAAAAATTACTGACAAATATTGAGGCCTTTGAAGTTGGAGAATTTCCTGAACGTTTACTAGAAAAAGTTAATCTACCTGAATTGAGGCGTGAGAATTATATTGATAATGAAATAAAACCTAAACATTCTGAATTGCTAAAAGG
>Ga0208766_1001024_pt1 | contig 15230 bp, 8 predicted proteins | sample ETN01SmetaG_3_FD_185792 | JGI IMG/M metagenome (GOLD analysis project Ga0208766, IMG submission 185792) | Marine microbial and viral communities from oxygen minimum zone, Eastern Pacific Ocean - ETNP2014F12-01SV263 (SPAdes) (version 2) | ecosystem: Environmental > Aquatic > Marine > Oceanic ... | reverse complement strand
TTAATGATTGATTAATTGAATATTTTTTAAATATCGATCATTAATTTTTTTAATTTAATTATAGATCATATTTAACTTTTTTAAAGTTATATATTAGATTACATATATGAAATACTTTATACTTATACTAGCATTTGTTTCTTTGTCTTGTGGAGCTTCTAAAAACAAAGTTAGCGTCTATATGTCACCTACATGTGGATGCTGTAAAAAGTGGGTTTCCCATTTAAAAGACAATGGTTTTGAAGTTGAATCTATATATGAGAATAACATGAGATCAATCAAGACAAAATATAAAATTTCTCAAAAAAACACCTCTTGTCATACAGGAATAATTGGTTCGTACTTCATAGAAGGTCATGTCCCAGCAAGCGACATAAGAGAACTTCTAGAAAAAAATCCTGATGTTGCTGGACTTGCTGTACCTGGAATGCCAGCAGGAACAAATGTCCCAGGAATGGAAACTATAAATGAAAAAGCCGAATACGATGTCCTCTATGTTAAAAAAGATGGTTCTTCGGCAGTATGGAAACACTACAACTAAAAAAATTTGTCAAAGAATCCTACGGATTAAACGTCAAAAGTTTAAGAAAACTCAACGGATACGATAACGAAAATTATCTTTTAACTTCTGAGGAAGGAAAAAAATTTATTTTAAAAAAATATCCTTTTACCAAGAAAAATATTTCTTTAATCTCAGCAGAGAATAATTGCTTAATTCACTTAAATAAAAGTTCTAATAGCTCATATCCAGCACCTATTTCTTCATGTAATAATGAATACTTAGAAATTATAGATTCAAAAAAGGATAAATATATTGTAAGGGTATTATCTTACCTCAAGGGTAAATTATTAGGTGAAATTCAAGTTAATGACAATATCCTTAAGACACTTGGAAAATTAGTTGGAAATCTAAGCAAACACCTCAAAAATTATTCTAATGACTCTATATCAAGCAGAAAGTGGGAGTGGGATATTCAATACTTAAATCTCAATAAAAAATTTTTAAAGTATATAGAAGATTCTAACGAAAGAAAAATTGTTCTTTATTTCTTTCAACAATTTGAAGAGAATGTTTTACCGATACTTGATCAACTAAGAACATCAATTATTCACAATGATACTAATGAGTGGAATATCTTAAAAAGTAAAAATGAAAAATTAGCAATAATTGATTTTGGTGATTTGACAAACTCACAACTAGTAAATGAAATTGCAATAGCAATGACATATGCATCTTATGATAAAAAAAATCCACTAGATTCAGCGTCTACAGTATTAAAGGCATATAATAAAATTATAAAACTTACAGACCAAGAAATATCAATAATTTATTATCTAATGGCAGCAAAATTATGTATCAGTGTATGTAATTCGGCTTATTCAAAAAAAGTAAATCCAAAAAACACATATGCTCTGATTTCTGAAAAAAATGCATGGAGTATGCTTAAATACCTTATAAAAACAAGTCCGATTCATGCTGAAAATATTTTCAGAAAAGCATTAAATAGGAAGGTAAATAAACTAAAAAGTGTAAAAAAATATATAAAAGAACGTCATTCAGTAATTAGTCCTATATTTTCATTGAGTTATAAAAAACCTATCGCTTTTGACAGGGCTGCTTTCCAGTATATGTTCGATAAAGATGGAAACACATTTCTTGATGCATATAATAATATCCCCATAGTCGGTCACTCTCATCCAAAAGTGACTAGTGCTATCTCAAAGCAAATAACAAAACTAAATACTAATACTAGGTATATTTATGACCAACTTTATGATTACGGTTCTAGATTAATTAAAAAATTTCCAAAAAAGTTAAATAAAATTTACTTTGTAAATTCAGGAAGTGAGGCTAGTGACTTGGCAATAAAAATTGCTTTATCTCACTCAAAAAATAATAATATAATGGTTGTTGAAAACGGATACCATGGACACACCCAAAGAGGCTCTGACATCAGTCACTATAAATTCAATAATATAAAGGGGCAAGGAATAAAAGATTATATAATTAAAGTACCTATGCCAAATACTTATAATAGTATTTACAGAGTACCAAAAAATAAAATAGGGAAAAAGTATGCTGAAGATGCAATAAATAAATTAGATAATGTTGCTGCATTTATTTCTGAGCCTATATTAGGGTGTGGTGGTCAAGTTCCGTTAGCTGAAGGTTATCTAAAAGAAATTTACAGAGAGGTCAGGAAGAGAGGCGGAGTGTGCATAAGTGATGAGGTTCAAACAGGATTTGGAAGACTTGGGAAATATTTCTGGGGTTTTGAGATGCATAGAGTCATCCCCGACATTGTTATTTTAGGAAAACCAATGGGTAATGGACACCCTATTGGTGCAGTGATAACAACAGATAAAATAGCAGAGTCTTTTGGTAAAGGTGTCGAGTTTTTTAGCTCATTTGGAGGAAATCCTGTTTCTTGTGCTGCTGGTCTTGCGGTTTTAGATGTGATTGAAGAAGAAAAATTACAAGAAAATGCCAAGATCGTTGGAGATTATTACATGAGAAAACTTAATAAATTAAAAAAAGAATTTAAAAATATAGGGGACATTAGAGGTTCTGGATTATTTATTGGAATAGAGATTACAAAAGAAAATTCAAAAAAACCTGATACAGAATTAGCTCAAAAGATAAAAAATGAGTTAAGAAAAAAGCAAATTTTAGTTGGTTCAGATGGACCTCAAGATAATGTAATAAAGAGTAAACCACCAATCTGTTTTTCTAAAGAAAATGTAAATGAAGTTATTGATTCACTCAGAAGTATTCTTCAAAAAAATTATCATTAATTTTTAGTTAACGTAAGGACTAAGCCTTCATTAGCTCTTACATTTATTTTATCTCCAACTTGATATTTATTATAAACTTGAAGCCCTTCTATTTCTGGACTAGTCAATTTTGCAGATGAAGGATTAAAGTTTATTTTATCCCATTCTATTGATAGATTTATGTCTTCATCTTTATTAGACCATGAAGCTAGAGATATTAAAATCTTGTCATCTCTTTGATATATGGTACACTTAATATCAGTATTATCTACCTTAATTGGTGAATAATCTACCCAATATCCTATCATTCTACTATCTGAAATACCAAAATTCTCAAAAATTTTCCAAATATTTCCAGGGTTATATTTGTGATAAACTCTAGTCGTCATACCATAAACTAAACCATGATACGGTCTACCACCTTTCTCAAGCATTTCTCCTGTTAAACCAAAAGGAATACCTGAAACCTCTGTCATCCAGTAATCTGGTTCAAGTTCATATTCAAAATATTCTCCAAACCATAGTCTTGAGACAAAAGGAAAATGTTCCATATAAAGAAAAGCACTATTAATATAACCATCTCTAACATTAAACTGATTTGCTGAATGAAGATCAATTACAAAAGAATCTCTATTCATACTAAATACATTTGCAATTCTTTTTACAGTACTCCTACTAAAAGCAATATCATCAAGGTATAAGCCATCAATAGAGTTATTTTTTGCAAGCCAATTAATACCTTCTATGTAGTAATTAGTCCATCTAGAAGTACCCTTATTTAAAATTGAGGCATCATTTACCCTAACAGCATGCCATGCAGAGTGATAGTTTGATTTAAGATGTTCCTGTAACCAACTATGACCTCCTCCATTTCCATCATTAAAAATTTCAGTGCCTAAACTTCTAAGTGCAAACATTTCATAGGTTTTATAAGTTAATTCTCTAATAGTATTGTAGAGTTTAACCTTAATGCCTTTAGAATGAGCTTCATCTATGTATTCCTTCTGTTTATTTATATTGTAAAAAGGATAATTTATGTACGGGTTTATTTCATTGGCATGATGTACATTTACAATCGTCCCTTTTAAGTTTAATACTGAGTCAACAGGAATATATTTATGTACAAACCTCGTATTAAAATGTTCTCTTGTATCTATAGTTTTGAATGGGGTAATTAAAAATCTTATATTAAAATTCAAAGTATCTCCTTTAATCACTGATCTTTCACCAGAGTAGTTGTTTACATCTACGACTTCTTTATTAATTTTTATTGATATTCCACCTTTTGAGTTATTATACCAAGAAGTAGGAAGATTTAAAGGTTTTGATCTATAAAAATTAGTATTTAGAGGTCTCTCATAATTATTATCTCTCAAAACATATTGCAAACCCTTATTAATATTTCCTAACCATGCACCTTCTTGATGTTTATTAACATCCCATTTCCAATCAATATTATTTTTCAATTCACCTCCCTTATTTCCAAGACCTAACATGTATTTTGCAGCTTCTTTGTTAAAAGAAATTTTAAGAGATACATCATTTAAATTAACATCATTTTTTGCTATCAATTGCATCTTGTAATCCATCATCCCATCATATTCCAATATACCTGATATAATTAAATTGAAGTTTCTAGATTGATTTTCTGATATCCATTTAACACTAGCTCTATTACCATTAGACATACTAAATGAGGAATTTGAAAATTTTTCTATATCTCCATTATTAATTTTCACTTTGAAGTCTATCTTATCAGACAAGATATTTTCAGATTGTTCCTTAATAAATGTCATTTCAGGTGAAAAAAACGATGAAATTCTCACAGGTAATCCCATTTTATTTAATTCAATTTCTCTTCCTAAAATGTTTAAATTATTTTCAGTGATCTTAATTTTTTTAAATGGTTTTATAATTAAATTATCGTCTGATCCAATATCAGAATTTAACCATCTCAACCTCGACATCCTCTCGGGTTTATTATCTCCAAAATCATATGATTTTGAACTTAAAACATTCATTTTTAAATGAATTGTATCCTCTTCCATACCCTTAGGTTTTATTATAACTAAAGAATTATAAGTACCTGACTTAGTGTCTAAAGGAATCTCTAACCCAAACCATAATGACTGAACCTCACCTTTATTTACTGATATTTTTTTTAAGAAAGATTTACCATCAAGATCAACACCTCCCTTATTAAAGCATGTAAAATACTTTTTATCTATTGTACCTTTTGATGATGAATTTAAATCTGAAAAAACAATGTCTATATCATCAATATCCTTATTTGGAGATAATACCCCTATCTGAAAAGTATAATATTCTCCTCGTGAAACATTATCATTTAAACCGTTGACATATTTATTTTCAATAGTCCATCGCTTTGGTAAATAATTTTTCATCTTGATAGGAAAACCTCTATACTCTGGAAAGAGATAGAAGTCTTTATTAAAAAACTTCAAGTAATTATTTGATTCTTCTGTAGTAGATATAATTTCCATCGGGAAAAAACTATGAAAATCATCAATAGATTCAAATCCAGTAATTTTTGCCTCTTTTATATCAGAAAAATTATTTAAATATTTTTTTGGAATAAAATCTTTCTGATCTTCTATTTTCAGAGGTTCAAGATATTCTACCTTGGGATAGTATCCCCCAGTAGACTTATGAGGTAAATAATAAAAATAATATTCGACAGATGATTTCTCTGGCTTAAAGAGTATGTGACCAAATTCATTATTTATATCGACAAAATATTTTTCTTTGATTTCCTCTCCATTCGCAGCATTAATAATTATAATATCTTTTGTGTTTGGAAAATTATCCCTCCTTCTCCATGGGATCTTAACTTGATGAATCTCATTAGATGAATTTTCTAACTCAACAACTACTCTATGATTTCCATAAGAGGTAAAACTTTCTATGTAGTTAGGATGATCCCAATTTCCAGATTCATATTGAAAATCATAGATAGATTCATTGATAGAATTATTTCTATAATTGACATCATCTGGACTTATACATGAGAAAATTAAGGATGAAATAAAAAAGAAAAAAAGCTTATTCGTACAGTTAATAACTTTTTATATTTAAAATTATAAATATTTATCTATCTCAAGTTTAACCTTGTCTAATCTAGATATGTAACCAGAAAGTTCTTCCTTTAGAACTCTAAAGACTTCTCTAGACCCATTAGTTGGCAATCCATCTCCACTTTCTACACTTTTCCTTAAGTATGCTAATCTATTATTTACTTTTATTGGAAAATTTAAAGGGTCTTGTCCACTTTGATTTTTGACTTGGTATATACTTGACTCAATAAGCTCTAATTTTGAAAGAAGTGAGTTTATTTTTTTTCTATCAGACATTTTTTTATTTTCAATATCCTTAGCAATTACCTCCTTTATCTTTCTAATTTCAATTACTTTCTTATTTGCTAAATCAGTCTGATACATTATCTCCATTGCAAATTTAAACTGAACATTAATTTCATCGTCAGACACTTCAATTCTAGGATCTTTAATTAAATCAATAGAAGTGTTATAGACTTTTTTATCAACAGTTAAGATAATTTTATATGTTCCTGGTGGAGCAATTGGACCTAATTGAGGTCTTGCAGACCAAATAATCATACCATCAAACTGAGTCGCACCCTCATATCTCAAATTCCACAAAAAAGTATTTAGACCTTTCTCCATACTAGGGTTACCATTATCTGAACCATACCATGAATTTTCTTCAACAGAATTGTCTACTGACCCATCTTTTTCTATAACTACCCTGCCCTCTGAATCTAAAATTTTTAGGTTTAATGAATTGACCTCATCAGACAAATAATATTTTATTTCACCAGATTGAACTCTTCTTGCTGCATAATAAGGTTTAAATAAGTAATGCTTATCAAAGTTGATTTTAGCCATTTCTCTCAAGGGAGAAATATCATCTAAAATATAAATTGATCTTCCATGAGTACCCACCACTATATCTTTATCTGTTACAATAAGATCAGAAATTTGAGTGTCTGGCATATTTAAACTTAGGGATTTCCAATTTTTTCCGTCATCAAAAGAAACCCATACACCATGCTCCCCTCCTGCATAGAGCAGTCCTGGAGTTACTAAATCTTCTCTCACTACATGAATAAAATCATCAGATCTTATCCCATCAGTAATAAAATCCCAGCTTTTTCCATAGTCATTTGTTTTCCATATGTAGGGCTTCCTGTCATCCATCTGATATCTTTTTGCAGCTATATAAGCAGTTCCAGGCATATGAGGTGATTCATCTATTATACTTACCCTCGTATCTTTAGGCATATCTTTGGGTGTAATATTTATCCAAGTCTTACCATGATCTTTTGTTATATGAACTAGACCATCATCTGATCCAGCCCAAATTATATTTTCATCATGTTTTGACGGTGCTAAAGCAAATACAGTTGCATAAATTTCCGGCCCATTCATATCATTTGTAATAACTCCCCCAGTTTCACCAAGTGTCTCGGGATCAGCATATGTTAAATCAGGACTTATTTTATTCCAACTCTGACCATCATTTTCTGATACCCAAACATGTTGAGAACACGTATATAATTTATCAGGATTCAATGGTGAAAAAATTATTGGAAACGTCCATTGCCATCTTTCAGGTAAATCTATTGCAGGTTCTCCAGAAAAAAACCTTGGGTATACCTGAATATCTCTTCTGAATCCATTACTTCTATCATACTTAGTCAGTAAGGCACCTTGACTTCCCGCATAAAACCAGTCTAAATTTTTTGGGTGCTGACTTATATAACCAGATTCACCTCCGCCCACTGGATAATAATATTCCTTGTGCGGTCCTCTAGCTTGTTTAAAATTCCAACCCTCAGATGGAATACACATTGTTGAATTGTCTTGTTGTGCACCACAAACATGGTAAGGAAAGTCATTTGTCACCATTATATGATAAAATTGAGAGGTAGGAAAATCTAAATCGGTCCAAGTATCACCACCGTTTACTGACACGCAACCTCCACCATCATTGGCATTTACCATTCTCATAGGATTATTTGGATCAATCCATAAATCATGATTATCACCGTGAGGAACAATTATTCTTTTATCAAAAGTTTTTCCACCATCAACTGATTTATAAAAACCAGTATTTAAAGCATAAACAACATTTTCATCTTTTGGATCAGCATAAATTCTACTGTAATAGAAGGCTCTCTGCCTTAACTTTCTTTCATTATTAACAAGTTCCCAAGTTACACCTGCATCTTCTGATACGAATACACCACCATCATTTGCTTCAACAATTGCCCACAACTTATTTGAATTTGCCCCTGATACAGTAATTCCAATTTTTCCTAGAGGCCTACTAGGTAATCCTTTATTTTCTGATATATCCTCCCATGTCATTCCTCCATCAACTGATTTATAAATTCCACATTCTGGCCCACCTCCAAGCATCTTGTAAGGAGTTCTATAAACCTGCCATATTGTAGCATAAAGAATATCAGGATTTTTTGGGTCCATTATAAGATCTATTGCTCCAGCTTTAGGACTTTTAAATAAAACCTTATTCCACGATTCTCCGCCATCAATAGACTTAAATACTCCCCTTTCAGGGTTCTCACCATAAGGATGCCCTAGCGCTGCAACATAAACAATATCAGGATTTGTGGGATGAACTCTAATTTTTGCAATTGCCTGGGTCTCCTCAAGTCCTAAATGTTTCCAATTTTTTCCTCCATCAATTGATTTATATACCCCATCTCCTTGCATAATATTTCCTCTTAACTCAGTCTCTCCCATTCCTATGTAAACAATATCAGGATTAGATTCTGACACTGCAACGGCACCAACAGAGGAACTACTTATTTGTCCATCAGTTACTGGATTCCACGTCTGTCCACCATCTATAGTTTTCCACAAACCTCCTCCAACTGCACCAAAATAATATTCATTAGTTCTATTTGGGGATCCAGAGACAGCTAAGGATCTACCCCCTCTATCGGGACCTATGCCTCTCCAATTCATTTCACTTATCAGAGAATCCTGATTTGCAAAAACATTTGACACAAAAAATAGAAATAATATAATAAAAGTAGAAACGTGATTTTTCATAAGATTTTTTTTTAAATATATGGAAAAAAATTATTTAAACAGAAAGTGACTATTTTTTTCCTAGCGAGAGAAGATTAGAAAAGATTTTATAAGCACCTCCAACACCTGCAGGAAGCTGTCTAAACCATGAGAATGAAGTATATACAAAATGTCCCTTGCCAACTTTACCTATTAATATTCCTCCGTCATTAGGATCTTCTCCAATATCATTTGATGAGATCACAGTCTGATATTTATCAGACCATGAGTCAGGAAAATATAAACCTCTTTCCTGAACCCATCCGTCAAAATCTTCTATCTTAATTTTATTTGGATAATTTAAAGCAGGATGATTTTTATTGGTTATCTGAACATTAGCATCTTCTTGAGATACCCTCTTTCTAGATAATTTAAATGGATATGGTGCGAATTTATTTACATCTAAATTTCTAGAAGTGTTATACTGGACAATAACATTGCCTCCTAAATTCATATAATCCATTAATTTAGATTTAATTTCAAATAAAGACTTATCCGAATTAAAAGCTCTTATACCTATTATCAAAGCATCATAATTTTCTAGCTTTTTTAGATTAATGTCATTCTTTTCAAGTAAATCCACATCATATCCTACCAGAGATAATGACTCTGGAACTTTATCTCCTGAACCCATCAAGTAACCTACTTTATTTGCCTTTAAATTAATATCAAATTTAATAAGTGACACATCAGACTTAGGAAATCTGGTCTGGGGAGTCATATGATCATATATAACTTTATCTATAGCTCTAGAATAAGACTTACCGTTAACATCAGCCTCATAAAATACATTACTAATGAGATTCTTTTCGTTAGGTAAAGAAATAGTAAAATCAAATGTTTTTCTTTCACCCTTATTGGATATCTCTATATCATAAAATTCAGGCTGAACTTCAATACCATCAGAAACCCTTAAATAAAGTCTGGTTTTTAAATTTTTAATTCCCGAAACCACATCAACTTTAAGACTTTTCTTGTTTGAATTCACAATCAATTCCATTGAATTTTTTGGATTTAAATAAACAGGGTTACCAATAACAAAAGGTCTATAATCATCTCCTTTTATGGGACTATTAACTTTAAAAACAACTGGCACATTATATGAAATTTGCTGCCCATTTATTCTAAAAATAAATTTTGATAATAATGAAGGAGAATTATCAGGGTCTCCTACAAGCATTTGATTATTAATTTTGTAACTACCAAAGTTAGCCTTATCTAGTAGCCAATACTTTTCTGAAATTTGATCATTTGCAGGTAATTTTATTTTTTTTTCCAGTCTAAACATTTTATTGTTTTCCAGAATATTATTGACATCAAACTCTTCACCTAGTATTGATATTTTTTCAAGTTTTATATCATATGGACTTCTATTTATTGCATCAAAAGAAATATTAATTTCTTCTCCATCTGAAGCTAGTTCAGAACTAGATAAAGCTTCAAAAAATAATCCTGAAGAAGCCTTAATAAGATTTTTGATCTCATTTTTTTTGATAGCTCTCCAATCCCTATCAATAACTCTATTTAATTCTTTATAGGCAAGTGTTAAGTTGTCTATTATTTCATAAGGTTTATTAATTTGGAATGAATCCTGAGCATTCATAATGTGTTTAATAAGTGCTTCGCTTGCCCTTACTCTTTTCCATGAAGTTTCGACTCCCTCCATTATATCTTTTTTTGCATCAATTCCTTGTGAATAAATTAATAGTTCTACCTCACTACCTCTCCTTCTTAAAGAACCAAATGCTTGACTTTTATGCATGGATCTACTCTCTGAAGCAATCTCATTATAAGATTTACCTATTTTGTTATTATAAACTCCAACATCAATTTTTAACATCTCATCTATATCATATTTATCAAGATTAAAAAATCTAGATGAAGTATTCCAAAGAATTCTTTTAGGCTTCCATACCTTAACATATTTTAATTGATCAGGAAAAGCATCGGGATCTCCTGATAGATTAAAAGCTTTATTTGCTAAAATAGCTGACGCAGTATGGTGACCATGAGTAATGCCTGGCGTTTGGTTAAATCTTGTTATTAAAACGTCAGGCCTAAATTTTCTTATAATCCATACAAAATCAGATAATATTTTTTCCTCATTCCAAAACTTAAGTGTTTCAACAGGTCCCTTAGAGTAACCAAAATCAACAGCAGAAGAAAAGAATTGTTTTCCACCGTCTATTTTTCTTGCTTCTAAAAGTTCTTGAGTTCTTATAAGACCTAAATTTTCTTTAAGGTGTGTGCCTAAAAAATTTTGACCTCCTCCTCCTCTTGTTGCAGACAAATAAGCAGTCTCATATTTTTTTTCATTAGCTAAATATGCTATAAGTCTAGTATTTTCATCATCAGGATGTGCAGCAATGTATAATACTTTCCCAAATACATCTAATTTTTCCAACATTAAACTAATATTTGAAGAAGAGTAAAAATTATTCTCTTGTGCAGTTGATATATTGATATTGAAGATAGAAAATAATAATATATAATAAATTCGTATTGGCAACATAACTTTATCTACTTTAATTATTGATCCATTTCATTAAACAAATTTAAATATTTAATATACATCAAAAATCATAAAAATTATCAAAAAAAAACCCTGCATTGCAGGGTCTATTTTAAAATAAAACCAAATTATTCTTCTGACTGAGATGCAGCAAGCTCTAATTCAGCCATCATTCCAGACGGATCAAAATGATGCCATTCTTTTACGATTTTACCATCAGCCCACTCAAATCCAATATGCGCAGGAACTTCTAATGTTTTGCCACTAGCTTTTCCTGTTGCATTCCACGTAAACCATGACTGTGTCAATGTCGTCTCAGGATAACCATTATTTGCTGGGTATACTATAGTCTGAACCCAAACACCTAGATCTTCTCCTCCTTCATCATCTTGAAAACTCATAGAGATATTATCAAAGTTTGCATGTTGCGCCGAAATTAAAGAAGCTATATCATCTACTCCTGCAGCATCAGGACTATTCATGTATATCTTTAAATCAGGAGACCACAAAGACTTGAGACCATCTATGTCATTATTTAAATAATTTTGATAGTGTGCTCTAATTGCATTTGATTTTTCATCATCAAATGTCACCATCACACCGTTATTTGTACAACTTATTGCAAAAAAAGCAATAAGTATAAAAAGTGAATTTCTCATTGTTTTAAAAATTTTAATTTAATTAAGATTATATAAAAATATAAAATTTATTTATTTCTATACTTATTGAACCAATATAGTATATGATCAATTTTCGTGATTAGTTGACTTGGCTTATTTGATATATTGTGATAAGCTCCTGGTATTTCAACGTAGATAGTCTCAATTTTTCTCAACTTAAGAGCATGATAAAGTTGTTTTGCCTCAGAAGGAGGGGTCCTCAAATCATTTAATCCAACCATTACCATTGTAGGAGTCTCTATATTACCAACTAATGATATTGGAGAAAAACTCCAATAATGATTGAAATTTTCCCAGGGTTGCCCCTCATACCTAGAGTGAGCATATCCAAAATAATTGTCTGCAACTAATGTCTTAGAAATCCAATTCATAACTGGTTTTATGACAGCTGATGCTTTAAACCTATTATTTTTCCCAATTATCCATGCTGTCATTATACCTCCAGCACTTCCCCCTGTAACAAAAAGATTATTTTCATCAATGTATCCTTGATCTATCATCTTATCTACACCATCCATCACATCATGGTAATCATCTCCGGGATAGTCTCTATATAATAAATTTCCAAATTCCTCGCCATAACTAGTACTTCCTCTAGGGTTAGGATAAAACACAACATATCCTGCAGAAGAATACAATAAAATTTCCGGAGAAAACCTGTCACCATAATTACTTATTGGTCCGCCATGATTTTCAACAATTAGTGGATACTTTTTATTTGGATCAAAGCCAGGAGGTTTAGCTATCCACCCTTGAATTTTTCTCCCGTCCACAGAAGATTCATACCATATATCATTGATTACCCCTAAATCCTTGCCCTTAAGCAAATCATAATTCAAATCAGTCAGCCTGGTATTCTTTCCATTAGAATGGATAACTAAATCAGCTGGGTTATAAGGAGAAGTCATTGTATATACTATCTGATTATGTTTTGATACTGAGTATGATCCACCACCATATGGTCTTCCTATTGTTGTTCCACCAACATTGTCAACTAATTTAATAGTCTTACCATTAAGAGAGGTGTACGCAACCTTAGTATTACCTTCATTATCATACATAAAATACAGACCTTTATTATCTGATGACCATTTAATTGAGGCTATACTCCTATCTAAATTAGTTTTAATTTCACTCTTATTTCTTCCGTCAATATCCATAACATATAGTCTTGAAGTCTGATATGTTTGAACCTTATCGTCATAACCTAAATACGCAATCTTCTTTCCGTCAGGAGAGATAGCAGCTCCTCTATCTGGTCCATTTCTATCTGTTAAAGTCTTTAAATTTGACCCATCAATATTTATGCTATAAAGCTCTGAATTCCTAAAATCGTATTCCCATTCATCTGTATAATTAGAAGAGAAAACAAATCCCTTAGAGTCTGATTTCCAGTCAAAAGCTCTATGATTATAATTTTCTCTAGTTACTTGTGTTGGTTTGCCACCCTCAGATGAAATATAAAATATATGAGAGAATCCCTCTATCATATAACCTGAACCATCCGATTCATGTTTTAATCTATCAGTAATTCTAGGTTTATCAGCCCATTTTGCATTTTTTGGTTTTCTTGGAGCAGTAACTATCTGCAAGGCTTTTTCTGGTAAGAACATTAAAAATCCAATATTTCTACCGTCCGGTGACCAATTCAATGACCTTGGAGATCCATCAAGTTGAGATATTGATGAGTATTGTTTTGAATCAATCCAATAGATAAAAATTTCAGAACCATTACCATCTCCAGAATTTGAGATGAAAGATATTCTTTTTCCATCTGGACTCCATCTTGGGTTACTTTCATTTTTGACAAGTGAAGTTAATTTTTGATGATTAGTACCATCAGAATTCATAATCCATAAAGATGAACTTTTTCCATCTTTCATAATGTCCATTTTGGTACGTATATATACTATCCTATTACCATCAGGAGAAACTTGGGGATCACGGACATATTGTAACTCAAATACATCAAGATTTTCAAATTTACTTTGAGCAAGAACTGAATTTGATAGAATAAATAAAGCAAAAACTAAAATTTTTAAGTTTTTCATTTTTATTAAGTTTAATTTTTAAATTTATTTAATTTCTACTCTTGCTAGGTAATCAAATGCGGTAATGTATAAAGATTTCTCATCTTTACCGAAAGCACAATTTAATGCATTACTTGTTGTTCCTATAGTTGCAAGGTGCTTACCTTCTGGTGTAATTATTAACACTCCACCAGGTCCAGTTGAAAATATATTTCCAGAAGAATGTACTTTTAAACCATCAAACCATCCCTCTGATGTCTTAACTAATTCTGAGCCATCAAAGAAAATTGCTCTGTTTTCTAAACCATTTTCTGTAATATCAAATTTTGTAATAAAAGGATATTCAAGGTCTGAACTATTTACATATAGAGTCTTATTATCATTTGATATAGCTATTCCATTGGGTAATGAGAAATCATCAACTAAAAGAATAATATCACCAGTTTTTGATAGTTTATAGACACCATTAAATGGCTGCTCTTTCAATTCACTTGTTAAAAGTTTTTCTAACCCAAACCCGTACGGTGGATCAGTAAAATATAAGTCGCCATTTTCAGCATATACTAGATCATTAGGGCTATTAAATAACTTCCCATTATAACTTCCAGCTAATGTCTCAAACTCAGGTGATTGACTTTTCCAATCCCTTAGCCTAACTACTCTCCTATCTCCGTGTTGAGTCAATACCAGATCACCATTAGAGTCTAATACCATACCATTCGATCCTAATAAACCATCAGGCTCGGCAGGAACTATTCCTGTATAACCACTTGGTTCCATATAAGTTGAAAATCCATCTTCATTGCTCCAACTGTAAATTTTATTTGCGGCGACTTGTGTAAATAATAAGGAATTTAATTTATCTACCCATAAAGGACCTTCAGCAAGGAATAATGAATCAACTAATAATTCAATTCTTGAATTATCTGAGACGAAATCTTTGGCAGCTTCATCAAAGATTTGGACACTACCTCTCGTTAATCTTGTAAATTTTTCTTGATTATTATTGGTATTACATGAAATAATACTCAATAGGGATAAAAATAATAATACATTTTTCATAGTGATAAATATTTAATTATAAAGTGTAATCTAATAT
>Ga0208766_1001019_pt1 | contig 15314 bp, 13 predicted proteins | sample ETN01SmetaG_3_FD_185792 | JGI IMG/M metagenome (GOLD analysis project Ga0208766, IMG submission 185792) | Marine microbial and viral communities from oxygen minimum zone, Eastern Pacific Ocean - ETNP2014F12-01SV263 (SPAdes) (version 2) | ecosystem: Environmental > Aquatic > Marine > Oceanic ... | reverse complement strand
CTTCCCTGCTGGATATATGAAACGCATGATGCCTCTTCTCCCCCGTCAAGGTGACCGTGAACCTTGGCTACACACGCAGGACTTCCACCGGGACATTAAATTGATCTCAAAAGCATCCGTTGATGACGGGGTTATGATTTTCGACAATCCAGAATCAGATTCTATTTCTGGTGATGAAAGCCAGACCGAAGCTTTAATCTCGTGAGTTTTTTACTCGTTTGAATATTTATTCGACAGTTCTTCAAGTATTTGGATGCACTCGGCGGCGCACTCTGAAATAATTTTGTTGACTGGTTCCACCTCAGTGATTCGTCCAGCTACTTGACCGGTTAAAGCAAGACTTGCGTTCATATCTCCACCGAAATACAGATCTTGAGTGCTCCCAACTAATGCTGTCATCGCGTTAGTTTCCATGTCGAACTCTAAAGCTTCACTTCTTTCTGTACGTAACGCTCGTAAGGAAGGTGACGTGTGCCGGTTGAGAAAGACTGTGTCTGTTTCCGCTGCATCCACTATTGCTTGTTTCCAATTGTCATGCACAGGAGATTCTTGAGCGCTAACCATCCGAGTACCCATCAAGATTCCTTCGGCGCCTAGAGCCAAGGCTGCAGCCATTGAACTGCCATCAACCATTCCTCCAGCAGCTATAACAGGAACATCTACTTTTGAACAGATCAACGGTAAAAGCACTATAAGTGCTACATCTCGGGGGTTCTTAAATCCCCCTCCTTCAGCTCCTTCGACAACCAGTCCGTCTACACCCGCTTGAACGGCTTTTAAAGCTCCATAAAGTGTCGGGACTACATGAAATACCGTTAATCCGGCTTCTTTAAGTAACGACGTGTATTGCATCGGGTTGCCAGCTGACGTGGTTACGAATTTCACTCCTTGGTCAATTACAAAGTCAACAATGCCGGGATCTCGCACAAAGGCTTGAGCAATATTTACACCAAATGGTTTGTCCGTGAGGTCTTTCATCTTGCTGATTTCTTCGCGTATTGCATCAAGCTCGCCAGATGATGTCTCAATGATTCCCATCGCTCCTGCATTTGAGACTGCGGAGGCGAGTTGCGCACGCGATATCCATCCCATTGGCGCTTGAACGATTGGAATTTCAACTCCTAAGAGTTCAGTTATACGGTTATTGAATGTTGGAGGCATAGTTATCCTTTGGGAAAGCGTTTTCTTTTATTACTGGGTTTGTTGTTTTTGCGGTAGTTATCTTCTATCACTTTGTCTTCATTCATGCGCCATTGCGTCTTAACCCAGGCATGTTGGCCAAGAAAGTTGAATTTTTGTTTGTCGTCTTTCATTAGGTAACTATCTTGCCAGAGTTTTGTTCTTAACTGAATCCATTCCTCTTTTCGCACATTCAGTATGGTTGCATTGTAAGTTACCGACTAGTAACTTACTTCTTGTTGGATTTTGAATTTAGGAAACCCTGTATAAGGCTGGATACATGAGCGAACAATCAATTGCACCTAATACGCATTCTGTTGACTCTATTCCGGTCGCGAAAACCCCTGAGGGCGGCTACAAAGACGCCTTTCCATCAGCTGTTCTCTCTGGTTGCACTACTACTCTCACCGCAGGAGCTCCTGATCTTCGAGGGCTTTGGGAAGCGTACGAAGTATTCATCCAAGGAGCACCTCAAGCGGATCATGAGATTCTTGGATCAATCCAGCGAATCGAACAAAGTGAAGATCGAATCGTCATTACCAGTGGTGGAGTTATTCACGATATGAGATGCGATGGAACCGAAGAAAACGGCGTCAACGATGTTATGGCAACCGATTTCAAGACTCCTATAACAGTTAAAGCTGCCTATGAAAACGGAGTTCACATTCTGCGACCCGTTGGTATGTCAATTGAGGTTAGACGGTGGAGAGAAGGAAGTGACCTTCTTTGGGACTACGCCGGATTTTTTTCTGCTCGACTTAAACAAGTCGGCTCTTCTGAAGACATTCCCACTGCATTAAAACCGACCAACACAAAAAGTCAAGAATAGCCGTGCTTAAAACTCCCCTTTGTTCAAAACTTGGTATCGAATTGCCTATTTTCTCAGCTGGTATGGGTCCGATATCTGGGCCTGAGTTGGTCGCCGCTGTTTCAAATGCTGGGGGGCTTGGAGTTCTCGGTTGCACTTCGATGTCACCTGAAGAAATCAGGACTGTAATCCGACGAACCTACGATTTGACGGATAAACCTTTCGGAGTTGATCTCATTCTTCCGGCACGAATTGATCAGAGTGGAACAAAGATGTCCGATGTCGCTGAAATGATTCCAGAAGAGCACAAGAAAGTAGCGCAAAGTATCGCTGAAGAATTAGGAGTCGACCAAACTTCTGGGCTTTCAAACATGGACCGTAATGCTCTAGGTACAGATGCAGAGGCCCAAATAGAAGTAGTTATGGAAGAGAATGTTCCGGTATTCGTTGGAGCACTGGGTTCGCCTGGCTTTATAGCAAAACGGTTACAGGATGCTGGGGTTGTCGTGATGTCGGTAGTCGGCAACACGAAACAAGCGGTGAGTGTTGTTAAAGACGGCGCTGAGGTAGTTATTGCTCAAGGAACTGAAGGGGGTGGACACACCGGGCACGTTGGAACCATTGCTCTTTTACCACAGGTATTAGATGCTGTGGATGTCCCGGTTGTCGCAGCGGGTGGAATTGGTGATGGGCGTGGTCTTGCTGCTGCACTCGTGATGGGTTGTCAAGCGGTTTGGGTCGGGACAAGATTTCTCGCCACCGAAGAGGCAGGGATACAAGGTTGGCAGAAAGCCGGAATTGTGGCTGCTGCTGACCAGTCACCAATTATAAGTCGCTCATACACGGGTAAACGCTTCAGAATGCTTCCAAATAAGTGGACGAAAGCTTGGGAAGACAACGAATTAGATCCTCTCCCAATGCCGTTGCAACCCGTCTTAACCGGAATGACAATTGGACCCCTCGCTACTGATCGCGGGGGGAAAGAAGGAATTTCTATGAATGGCGCAGGGAATATTGCCGGCTTAATTGACAGCATTCTTCCGGCATCAGAAGTTGTGGCACAACTTGCCTCCGAAGCCGAAGCTTGTATAGGACGACTTTCTTCTAATGTAGAGCAACAAGGCGAAGAACAATAATGGCAGTTGTTGAAAAACAGATACTCATTAACGCTTCCAGCGATCAGATCTGGCAAGTCTTATCGGACTTTGACGGTATCTCCACATGGTCTGCTGTAGTAGATCATTCCACCTATTTGACTTCTGAAAGTTCAGGGATTGGTTCCGCTCGAAGAATACAACAAGGAGTTAACACGCTCATAGAAACGGTGACAGAGTGGAATGAAGGCGAACTACTTGCCTACACGCTTTCCGGGCTTCCACCAGTTTTTCGTAGCGCTACTAATTGCTGGCGAATTAGTCAGAATGAAACTCCAACGAAAGTAAGCCTAACTATTGAGTTGCTTCCTATTCGGCCACCAGCAGCTCTCCCCGCCGCAATTGTTTCAAGAGTTATCGCCAGAATAAATAAGAAACTCTTACGTGACCTCAAAAAGTACGTTGAGCCAAGTATCGAAAAAGAGGAGTGGATCTCATGAGTAAACCTGATGTAGTCATAATCATGACAGATGAGGAACGCGCTCCCACTCCTTATGAGGGAGATGAGCTGAAGTCTTGGCGTGACAATTCTTTGATTGGAAGAAAATGGTTCGAAGAGAACGGCATTTCCTTTCTTAGGCATTACACCGGATCTTTGGCTTGCGTGCCGAGTCGCCCAACTCTTTTTACTGGCCAATACCCAGATTTACACGGAGTAACCCAAACAGATGGTCTGGGTAAAGCCTATTCGGACACTCGTATGCGTTGGCTACGAGAAGGAGAGGTACCGACGCTTGGCCACTGGTTCCGTGCTGCTGGCTATGACACCCATTACGACGGAAAATGGCATATAAGTCATTCAGATTTAATGGACCCTGCTACGGGATTTCCTCTTGCCACAAATACTGATACTGGCGAGATCATACAATCAGCCGTTGATGCCTATCGAGAGGCAAACCCATTAGACGCGTTTGGCTTCGATGGATGGATAGGGCCGGAACCACACGGAGCACCATTGGCTAACTCAGGGGCAATACGTGATGACCTTATCGCTGACCGAATCGTTAGTTGGTTGGAGAATCGTTACCGATTACGAAGCGAGGGAGATCCTGAATCTTTACGACCGTTTCTACTTGTTGCAAGTTTTGTAAATCCACATGACATCGTTTTGTTCCCAGCGTGGAAACGTCGAGATATATCCCCCTTGAAGGAAACTGATTCTTTACCACCCGATGTTCCGGAATCCCCAACACGCCATGAAGATCTCGCTACTAAACCTGCGGCTCAAATTGCTTATAAAAATTCTTATTACTCTGCTTACGGACCCACTCGAACATTGAAGGAAACTTACGAGGAGAACGAACAGGAGTATCGTAATCTTTATTACCACCTCCATCTTGAAGTTGATGCCCCTATTGACAGAGTCCGCACTGCGGTAACTGAAGGAAATAAGGGCGATGCAATAATCTTTCGAACGGCAGATCACGGAGATCTTCTCGGCTCACACGGCGGGCTGCATCAAAAGTGGTACAACCTTTACGATGAAGCCTCACGCGTCCCCTTTCAGGTTGTACGCATCGGAAAGAACTCGACTTCAGCGAGAGAAATCGAAAATACACCTACTTCTCACGTGGACCTTATTCCTACTGCGCTTGCTTTAGCAGGATTGAATCAAGTTCAACTTTCGGAGAAACTTTCTACTGAGTTCAGTGAAGTCCATCCGTTACCCGGTCGTGACCTTTCCGCTCTGATTGATGGAATGGATTCACCAGAGCTTGAAGGCCGCTCCGCCTACTTCATGACACGCGACAACATGCTAGAGGGTGACACTTTAGCTTCTGGCATGGCAAGAGCTCTCGGAATGGCCAAAAAGCCTCCGCCCCCTCTGCGTATTCAAGTACCGGCACATGTCGCATGCAACTTTGAAGGAATAGTTACTTTAGTTCCCGAAGCGGAAGCAGAGGGCGGACAGAACCATTTGTGGAAAATTGTGCGCGCTTTTGACGATCCTTCTACATGGTCTACACCTTTTGAATCTCACCTCTCAGCAAGCCCAATGAGAGGTGGCGACAGTTACCGAACTGTTCCGATACCCGACCAATGGGAGTTATATGACTTAACAGCAGACCCGATTGAAGTAAACAATCTTCAAGATTCGGTTACCGCTCAAAAAGTTTTTACTTACATGAAAGATGCTTTAACTCAAGAAGCAGAACGTTCTGTGCCGGCACGAAATAACCCTTGGCCGTATGAAAAACGTAATCCACCCGTTGAGCAACTTCCAAGAAAGTCACCGCCTCCTCCAGCGAGAGTATTAAGGAGACTCGTTAGGAAATTGGGTATGCACCCTCATGACACCGAAAGCTACACACTCAAAAGTGAGGGATTGAAGGCTTTAATAGTTTGTACGAACCATGCCTGGCTTGATGTCGGAAAGCCAACCGGTCTATTTGCATCTGAAATGACTGTCCCCTACTACTTGTTCTCTGATGCAGGTATTGAAGTTGATCTCGCCAGCCCTAAGGGCGGAGAAATAGCTGTCGATCCAATCTCCTTACGTCCTATTCCCCGGTCCGAACATGACGATCGTTTTCTTGCCGATACCGAATTAAAAACTAAAGTAAGGAATTCAATAAGCATTTCTGACATAGACGTTGACGATTACGATGTCATCTTCTTTGCTGGTGGATGGGGTGCAGCTTTTGATCTTGGATTCTCCGACATGATCGGGGAAAAAGTAACAGAAGCAAATGCTAAAAATCTCGTTCTTGGTGGGGTGTGCCACGGCCCCCTTGGTTTCCTCAAGGCAAAAAATGCTGACGGGGAACCCCTTGTCAAGGGACGCAGAATCACTGCAGTAACTGATAAGCAAGTTAAGGAACTCGGCATCGAAACCACCCCTCATCACCCCGAGAAAGAATTACGGGAACTTGGAGCTGATTTTCAATGCACTCACAGACGGCGTGACCCGTTCGCTAACCACTGGGAAGTCGATGGAAACATTGTTACCGGCCAGAACCAGAATGCCGGACCGATGGTCGCCCGAGAAATCATGAAATTACTAGACAAAAAAGTTGAGGTATAAAATGAGTCAACCATTTGAAGGAAAAATTGGGAGAACTCTTGCCGATTCCGAAGCATGGTTCCCTGAAGCACCACACCCCGGGGAAGACGCACCAAACGTCATTATTGTTCTCCTAGACGACACAGGTTTCGCCCAATTAGGAAGTTACGGATCAGAAATAGATACCGAAAATGTAGATGCGTTAGCAAGTAACGGGCTGCAGTTCACAAACTTTCATGTGACTCCCCTCTGCTCGCCAACACGCGCTTCATTGCTCACGGGAAGATCTCAACACGCGGTTGGAATGAGAGGGGTTTCTAATTGGCAAACTGGTTTCCCTCATCAACTAGGTCATATATCTAACCATGCTGGAACAATCGCTGAAGTGTTGTCTGCTGAAGGGTATGCGACATTCTGTACCGGCAAATGGCACCTTGCCCCGATGGAAAACACCTCTGCAGCTGGACCTTTTGATCAATGGCCTCTCCAACGCGGATTCGACCGATACTACGGCTTCCTCGAAGGTGAAACTGATCAATTTCATCCAGAGTTAACTACTGATAACCACCATACAAACCCACCAAAGAGCCCTGAAGAGGGGTACCACCTAAGCGAAGACCTTGTAGATCAACTCCTACAAATGATTTCTGACAGTAAAGGAATTCGCCCTGATCGCCCATTTTTTGCTTATCTTCCTTTCGGAGCGACACATGCTCCACACCAAGCGCCTGCCGAATATCTTGAAAAATATCGTGGTGCATTTGATGAAGGCTGGGACGTCTTGCGGGAACGTTGCTACCAGAAACAAATCGAATTAGGGGTCATTCCTGAAGGAACACAACTGGCTCCAAGAAACCCTGGAGTTGATGCGTGGGATGACATACCGGAAAACCAACAAAAACTCGCCGCAAGACTTCAAGAAGCTTTTGCCGCATTTTTGGACCACACAGATGACCAAATCGGCAAATTAGTTGATGGCTTATCAGCAATGGGGCAATTAGATAATACGATCTTGCTTGTACTAGCCGACAATGGTGCTTCTCAGGAGGGTGGCCCTTTTGGTGTGATGCACGAAATGAAATTCTTCAATGGAATTTTAGAGAGCCCTGATGAGGCCATTGAACGCATCGACGACATTGGTGGGCCTCACAGCCACACCAACTATCCATGGGGATGGGCACAATGCGGCAACTCTCCCTTCAAGTGGTACAAGCAAAATACTCACGAAGGTGGTGTGCACGTCCCACTAGTTCTTCACTGGCCCAATGGTATGAGTGATAAGCAGACCGGATCTTTGCGAAATCAGTTTATTAATGTGGCCGACATTGTCCCGACAATTTATGAACTCATCGGAATTACTGCCCCTGAGAACATAAAGGGATTTGAACAAATGCCGATAACAGGTCATTCTTTTGCAAGCGTTCTAGACGCTCCTAAAGCTCCAGCCACCAATACCTTGCAATATTTTGAGCAGAGCGGAAGCCGCGCTCTCATTTCGGGCGAATGGAAGGCCGTATGCAAACACGAAATTGAAGCAGATTTTGATACTGAGGCTTGGGAACTTTACAATCTTGCCGACGATATGTCTGAATGTGTGAATCTTGCAGATGAGCAGCCAGAGAAACTCAATGAATTAATTGACCTCTGGTGGAGCGAAGCAGAGCGCAACGGGGTTCTCCCGCTTGATGAGAGAGGTTTCGTCCTTTTCGGAGCGAGATTTCGCGATAGGTCCCCTCACCCGGCGAACCGAAGGTATGTTTACCGCCCTCCGATGACCCCTATAACTGCACAAGCCTCTGCCGCTGTCGGTGGTAGAAGTTGGGAATTGACGGCCCAAATTTCTAGCGATACTTCGCCTGAAGGAGTGCTTTGGGCTCAAGGAACAATAAATTCTGGGATTTCTATTTTTGTCCAAAACAACCGACTTGTGGTTGACTACAACGCGTTTGATGACCACACAATCATCGAATCTGAAACGGAAATACCTAAAGGAGACTCAACTTTGACTGTGGTATTCCGACGTGGAGAAGGAAGAGCCGGGTCATGCGAATTAAAAATAAATGGCATTCCCTCTGGTCAAGCAGAGTTGCCTTTATACATGCGCATGATTTCTTCCATAGGTCAAAGCATCGGATCTGACCATGGGTCGCAAGTTTCAACTCAATACAACGGAGCTTTTCCTTTTACTGGAACCCTTCATGAGGTAGCAATTCAACTACTTTCGCGTGAAGCATCTGGAACGAAAGAAGCAATAGCTAGAACGGAGAATGCGAGACAATGACTATTTCTGTCACCCTTCTCGGCACGGGAAGCCCCATCCCTAGTGCAGAGAGAGCTGGCCCGGCTACTTTAATTAGTGCCGGAGATGAACATTATTTAGTAGACGCCGGTCGCGGAGTTTTGATGCGTCTGGCCGGCATCTGGTTGGGAGCTGGAAACCTAAATGGAGTGCTACTCACCCACCTTCACAGCGACCATTTCACAGATTTGAACGACGTTATAACTTCGTATTGGATTTTAGGTCCTCCCGAAAAGCCGCTTACCATTGTTGGTCCAGCCGGAACTCAAGAAGTCGTCGATTCCATCCTTGCCTCCTTAAGTAGAGATGTGCAGTACCGGATGGAGCATCACGATGATCTGAACAACCCTCCTCTCCTGAATGTAATAGAGGTGACCGAAGGACTGGTTTCACTGGAAGGAGAAGTATCTATCAAATGCGCCCCAACCGACCACAAGCCGGTTGAGCCAAGTATCGCTTTTAGTTTCAGCCACAATGAAGTGTCAGTAGTCACTGCGGGAGACACTCTTCCGTGCGCTGGACTTGATTCCCTTTGTGATGGCGCAGACGCTCTAGTCCACACAGTTATCAGGAAAGACATCATTCAATTCTCGCCTAATCCGCGTGGGTTAGATATTTTGGACTATCACTCATCTCCTGAAGAGGCGGCTCAAACTGCTCATCGGAATGGGATGTCTGCTTTGATAATGACGCATTACGTTCCTGAATTAACTATGACGAGCCCCGCTGCAGATGGACAAGACTGGGTGGATCTCGCTGCGCAACATTTTTCTGGACAAATCGAAGTTGGAGATGATCTCCATCGCGTTGAGATCAGTAAGGGAGAATAATTTCATGAAAGCTTTAAGAACGCCTGAAGAGTGCTTCGCCAATCTTCCGGACTACGACTTTGCAGAAAATTATGTAAATATTTCTGACACTGAAGGTGGGCAACTACGGATGCATTACTTAGATGAAGGACCGTCAGAAGCTGACCCTATTCTCTTACTTCATGGTGAACCTTCTTGGAGTTATCTCTACCGCCACATGATCCCTGTTTTAGTGGCTGCAGGGCACAGAGTGGTTGTTCCTGATCTTGTGGGGTTTGGGAAAAGCGATAAGCCTTCAGAAAAAGAGGATTACACGTATGGCCGCCACATAACTTGGATCTCGGAACTCTTATTTGATTCTCTCAATCTGTCAAACATTACGTTTTTTGGTCAAGACTGGGGCGGCTTGATAGGCCTACGATTAGTGGGTACCACACCTGAAAGGTTTTCTCGCGTGGTTGTAGGAAACACAGGGCTCCCAACAGGCGACCAGCCTCTTAGCTCTGCTTTCATGGCGTGGCAAAAATTTTCACAAGAATCTCCCCACTTTGATATTGGAAAGATTGTAAACAGTGCGTGTGTAAGTGATTTCTCTGAAGAAGTCACCTCCGCCTATAACGCACCATTTCCCGACGACACTTATAAAGCCGGAGCGCGCATATTCCCTTCCTTGGTCCCCACTACTCCAGATAATCCCGAGTCAAAAAATAATCAAGATGCTTGGGAAGTTCTGAAACGTTTTGAAAAACCGTTCCTCACGTGCTTTAGTGACAGCGATCCGGTCACTAAAGGCGGGGAAACCGCTTTTCTCGGCACAGTTCCTGGAACAGTGAATCAACAGCATGCCACAATTGAGGATGCGGGCCACTTCCTACAAGAGGATAAAGGTCCAGAATTAGCAAAAATAATTAACGCATTCATCTCTAGAAACTAAGGATGACTATGAATGACTCAACTGCCAAAGGTCCACGCTACGGAGTGGTAGACATTGAATATGCAAAGAAGTTAGCCACTACAGAGCCTGATCAAGATGGCCCCGTTTGGATGGTTAACCTCATGCATTACCGTGAGTCGGCTGATTATCAGGACGGACAAGAGAGCCAAATATCTGGCAGGCAAGCCGACGATATTTACGCTCCAGTTGAGGTGCTAGCAAAGATAGGTGCCGAACTTGTATTTATCGCTGAAGTTGAAGAGCAACTTTTAGGAAAAGATCCGCTGTGGGACCGTGTCGCCATTGTGAAATATCCGACCCGTAAGTCCTTTATAGAAATGCAACAGCGTGAAGACTTTCAAGAAAAACATGTTCATAAAGAAGCGGGAATGAAATCAACAATCGTTATGGGCGGACTTCCAACCCCATTACCCCAGATAGAAGGAGTTTCTAGCGTCAACGCTGATCAAGTCCCCTACCCGGCAACCGAAGAAGACGGGGAAGTAATCGTTCTTCATGTATTGAAATATGAAGAATCTGTCGATTTAGGCGAAAACCCCGAAGATATGGACAATTATTCCTCAGAAGCAGCAAAAGCAGCCGCTAAACACGGGGTAAGTGTTTCTGGATTCTTTGCTGTCGAAGGAACAATTCTTGGCGATGGCAGAGATTGGGACCAGATTCGATTTATCAATTATCCGAGTAAACGAGCTTTTATGGCGGTGGTTTCCGACCCTGATCGTTTGAAAGCCCAAGCGCATCGCGAAAAGGCTATTTCGGACACTTACACGCTTATTCTTCGACCCACTCTAAATCGGCTTAGAGAGTCTGTTAAGAACTAGTTTCTCGTATATTCAGCAGCTGCCGTGCGGCGCTGCCTTCAATTCGTGCGCCCTGTGCGTCGAGATGTGGTGCCATCTCTTTCCAAAGTGACCGCAAGTGGTAATGCGGCACTCGGGGAAATAAGTGATGAAGTAGGTGATAATCATGGCCGCGTATCAGGAAAGTGCTTCCCGTGAAAGTAAATACTCTTGTGTCTCTGTAACGAGTGGTTTCTTTATGTGGTCGATGCGGCAGCCAAGCGAAGACGAGAACTAACCAGTATCTAGCGATCCATGCAGGAAGATACCAAAGTAGCCAAACAATTTTTCCGTAACCAAAGATTGTTCCCATGATTAAGAGGAGAACATGAAGTGTTGCGACTATCTGGACTACTTTTGCCGTTTCAGGTCCCCGAATTTTTTCACGTTGAGCGAAACGGACCCTAATATTTTTAGGGAATAGTCTGGCCAGAGATGGGAAAAATGCAAGAAAAGGAGTCAGTAAGTACAGCACGGCTCCTGCAATGGTTCGACCAACTAGCTGTAATGGAGTTCCTTCTGAATTTAAGACATCCGGATCTTTTTCTCCGTTTGCATAAGTGTGATGCAGCAAATGCGACGTTACGTGGCCGGTGAAGCTTTCACAAAGAACAAAGCCGCTTATCTGACCGATCAGATTATCAAGCCAAGATAATTTAAGGTTTCCGCCAGATGGTGTGTGGTGAACGCTTTCATGCATTGGCATATAAAACGCTTGAATAAATAAGACGCTAAGCGCCATTCCAACTACTAATGGGAGCGTCTCACTCACGGTGAGGACAATTGACCCCGCTAATCCGCCGATCGCCCAAAACAAATTAAGAAGAGTTCGGTAACCAAACTGTCCAGTAAAAGGCGCGGTGACTTCTTTTTCGTAAGTCAAACGTTCTAAGCCAACAAGTTTCTCCATATTTCCTTCAGAAACAAGTTACACCAATTTGATGTTCTTATATATAGGAGAACTAGAAATCATCTCTGGTTTGCTTATTTTTAGGGAAAAATCTATGTTCTATTTACCTAAGAAAGTCACAGAAAGAGAACCATGCTTTTCCATATAACACACACGCACGATGAACATACTTGCCCTGCCCACGACGACGAAGTTATGTCTAAAACCTTCGCTATAGTCGTGGACACTCTAAAAGAGAGCGTTAATGAAGTTCTTGGAGCCTGGGTTGATCCTCCTGGTCACCAGTTCTTCTTTGTAGTTGATGCTGATGACACTGCACAAATTTTTTCTGGATTATTCCCCGTCTTTAATGTCGGTACTGCAAGAGTTCAACCAGTCGGAGACTTTGCAGCCATGATGGAACTTCGGAAAGAACTAACTTCTTAAACAGTTAGGATTGTTTCAACCAAAACGTCTTACGCTCCCCCACATTTAACGAGTTCTGAAATACAGTCGCGGTTATAAACACCTACGGGCAACTCAGTTCATTGGAGAGGACGTTCAATTAAATACTCACTACCAAATAAATAGTTCAGACTCGGTCAATTGTGGAGTGGCCACTATCCGACTCTTATCGTTGTATGAGAGAACGAAACGTGGCTGAAATAAGTCATTGTTTCTTGCCTTTTGAGGTCGCACAGTTTTGACCATTAACTGGCTAAATAAGTAAATCTGCTTTGGCTCTCCCTGAGATTAGTCTACGAAGGTAGGTAATTGATTTTCGAGAGTTACCACTGCAGGGAAAAGAACATTGTTTTCCTTATGAATATGCATTCTGGTGTCAGTATTTAGTTCAGCGAGTCCTTCATAACAAGCCTTGAAAGAAGCGCATCCGTCAGTTGGTACACGAAAATTGTCGGTAAGGGCAACGAGTTGATCTAGAAGAGCTCCTGCCTGATCATGCTCAATTAGCATCACTGAAATAGGGTTAGCTACAGATCCACAGTGAAACATGGGGCGCGAGTTTGCTGCGGCTAGTTCTTTAACCATCGGGAAGAGAACTCTTTCTTCTTTCATGAGATGAGGGTCCATATCTTCATGAAGTCGTTGAAACACTGCCGCAACTTCGGAAAGTTCCGGATGATTTGATCCATGGGCGTCTTGAACTTTTTTAGTAAGAGACGAAAGGCGAGGTAATTCTTTCTTTAAATATTGATGATGAGTTGTCTCAAGATGATCTATGAGTTCCAACAAATCAAACTTGGTCCAGTCGCCTGGTGATTCTGTGGTAGTCAATCTAGTCAACTCGACGACAATAGTGCTTGGGTCTAGCCCCTGATTTTCGCAGGCTTCGGTAAGGGTCTGTTGACCTCCGCAGCAATAATCTAGTTTCAATCGTTCTAATTCGCGGGCCAAGGATGGGTGCCTATCCACGATCTCTCCAAGAATTGCTGTTGTTTCAATACCAGTCATCGCACTCTCTTCTCGTTTACCTGTTAAACAGATCTTTTGCTGTCGGTAATTAAGTGTCTCAAACTTTTTAGCGATAAACGTGGGACGATAGTCCCGATTTCAGCAGGCATCTCGTGATTTGATTATTCATCTTTACCGTGTTTTTGTGTGTTTCAGAAGATCTTTTGATTAATCTGTCAGACCATCTACCAGCACTTTTGATCGTTCGTAGTGTGCTTCTGTTGCTCGTCCGTAATAGTTGATCGAGTGATGTGGCTGATTCATCCGGTACGGATCGTAAACATATGAGGGTAAAGCGATATAGCGCGTCGTTGCCCCTTCTATTTTGGTAACTCTATGCATCGAATATCTGCCTTTAAAAAGTTGGAGATCTCCAGGGTTTAGATCCAAGCGGCGCACCCCTTCTTCTCCTCCGTGGAGAATGGCTTCTACCTTTTCATAGTTTTCTTGTCCAGGGCTTCTTATATCAGGGACGTACTCAAAGATTCCTCCCAGGTCTGCTTGCTGGACTAATACAGAGATAGTGAATTCATTTCCATCAAAATGCCAAGGAAATTCACTCTCTGGTTCCATAACCGAGTAAGGGTGACTGGCCAACGGGTCTGCGTATCGGTAAAGCGGACGGTCAACTTCAAGGCATTCCCAGACAAAATGAGTCAGCACATCTGAAGCGTAGAGCTGATTCAGTAGAGAATTAGCCGGAAGTAAATCTGAACATATAAATCCATTACTACGAAGTGAGAAAAATCTTCTCGGGTGTCCTTTAGGAAAAGTTTCATCATCTTCAGATGCATATGGGTTTTGTTCGAGTGTCGACCAGAAAGTTTTTTCATGTAAACTTCGTGCCTCTTCAGCCATCTGTATAACTGTTTCCGAACGAATGAAGTTAGAGATGCGGCAACATCCTAATTCACTCATTTGTCGTCGTACTTCGAAAATTAGTTCAGAACGTATAGAGGATTGGAAACTCTGTATCGGATACTCATCTATATTGAATATCTCTTCGAATTCAGATTCCGTGTTTGGCTTCATGTCTTCTCCTGATTTCCAAAATTCTGCCTTGTTTATAAGTAACGAACAAGCATTTCAACAATTTTGAGTCCTAAAATCTCATATCTAGTTATTTGGAGTGTTCGTCTGACGCACAACAGGAAACTTTTCACTAATAACAGAGCCCCCTGTTACAAGTGATGAATCGATATAGGTCTCTAATGCGGGCTGCCCGTTGTATGTAACGTCATCACCTACCCAATTAACCGAAAAAGCGGCTCGTCTGCGTGGAAGTCGGTTCCCTGGGGCGCAATGCAGAGTATGCGACCACCAGACGAGCATGTCTCCCGGTTGTAACTCTGTTGCTAATATCAGGCCATCTTCAATAACGGGTGGAAGAGGAAGATCAGAACGGGCATGCCGATAACTGGTATTTGGATCATCAAAGTTGACTGCGCGATAAAGCATGGATGAACTGTGTGACCCTGCGAGAAACCGTAGCGCTGATTCAAGTGGAATGTGATCTAACGCAACCCAGCTGTTCACAACCTTTGTGCCATCAAGTGGATAGTAGGAGTGATCCTGATGCCATGGTGTTAAAGCACTATCGCTATGTGGTTCTTTTATTAATAAAAAGTCGTAGAAGAGAGTAAGAGTTGAGCTGTCTAGTAATGGCCATACCAAATCAGCGAGAGGAGAATCGAAGATGAACCGTTGAAAGGGTTTCACGCTTCGCCACGCCCCGGAGCTAAAAGAAAACCGGCCCTCATCTCCTTCTCGTTTGACTACCTCTAAGTCGGCACTTGCTCCAGTTAGTGCATCAACTATTCCATCTTCAATGACGGAAAGCCAAGAGGTGTCTAGTGCTGTCCGAAGGCAAACCACTCCATCTTTTTTTAGTGCCTCACGCGCGTC
>Ga0208766_1001018_pt1 | contig 15318 bp, 8 predicted proteins | sample ETN01SmetaG_3_FD_185792 | JGI IMG/M metagenome (GOLD analysis project Ga0208766, IMG submission 185792) | Marine microbial and viral communities from oxygen minimum zone, Eastern Pacific Ocean - ETNP2014F12-01SV263 (SPAdes) (version 2) | ecosystem: Environmental > Aquatic > Marine > Oceanic ... | reverse complement strand
AAGAGTAAGTTTGAAGAGTATCATTGTTATTCAAAACTAATAATAAGTTTTTGTCATCAATATTATTAATTTTTGAAAAGTCTCTTACCTGTCCCTTAAATAACAATCCTGATTTTAAGGAAGATATAGCATTAAATTGTAAATTTTTGTCTCCTAAAAACAACTGTCCATAATTTGCATCGTATCTACCAACTTCAGGTTTTACATTATATAAATTACCTCCTAAAATTATATCTTTAATTCCATCATGATTCACATCTTCAATTTCTATTGCATGAACTGTTGAGAACTGAGATTGTATAGGAAGCTCAACAGAATTAAAATCACCATTATTATTTATAAATAGTGAGGTCTTAAGATCATAAACATAATTAATTTGACTGGAGTTAATTTTAGAAAGTGGAAAAATATCATTTGCAGTTTGGTTTTTATAACTGTTATATTTGAGATATTTCTTCTTTAAAGTTGGCATTTGCATAACTAAATCATGTCTTAATGCTACGGTGTAGGAGCTATCACCATTATATTGAAAAATCACTTGTTCAATACTATTATTATCATCAAAATCATTAACATACATTGAGATAGGTTTAGATAGACTAGCTCTAAATCTAGAATTATTTCCGTGGTTCCCTACAATAAAATCATCAAATCCATCATCATTAATATCTTGAACTTTTATTGTATTCCACCACCCATTAGTGTTATGTAACTGATCAATCTTTTTAATTTTAAAAATTCCATTATTATTCTCTAATAATATAATTGGCATCCAATGACCCACTACTAATAAATCACTATCACCATCATTTTCATAATCTATGAAACTAGCATCCGTAATCATTCCTATTTTATTTAAATCAGGCGCAATAGAATCTGTCAAATTAATAAAATTACCTTCTCCATCATTTTCAAGTAAATATCCATTTGAGGGAAGACCATATTTCTGGGGAATAAGTCTTGTGCCAACAAATAAATCTTGGTCTCCATCGTCATCAATATCAAAATTTTTCACAACAGAAGAACTTTCAAATAATCCAGCAGGAAGAATTTGGTCTGACTTATAGAAACTATTCTTATTATTGAAATATAGTCTATCTCTTAATTCAGTTGAATACATAGAAAATTCATTTCCACCACTGGTCACATACAGATCCAGAAAACCGTCAGAATTTGCATCAAAAAAGAGACAGTCTGTATCTTCAGATTCCTTATCTTGAACTAATAATGGCACATCATATTTAATAAATTTTGAATTATTATATAGATACATAGTACCTGGGGAACCTTTTGCTCCACCAATATAAAGATCATTAAATCCATCATTATTTATATCTCCTTCACATATGCAAGAACCTTCTGAAGAAGTCATATGGAAAAGTAGCCGATCCCGATCAAAATCAACAAAATTATTTTCTAAATGAGTGTGACTTATATACTGATTTGAGAGATCATTAAAAACTTTTCTATCATTATCAAAATTTATTGAAGAGAATAAAATTTCATCCTTTTTACTAATAGAGATAAGAGTATCTTTTAAGATATTATATTTTTTAGAGTAAGATCCATCATGCCATCTTATTACTAAAGAATCTATATTAACATTGTCCCCAATACCAAAAATTAAATTATTATCAACAGTAGACTGAAAGCCACGAATTGGCATTTGCTCTAAAAAAAATTTTGATCTACCCGAATAGAGGGTTACTGATGAGCCAATTGCATCAATATTATTTTTATCTCCCACTAAATTTAATTTCAAATAACTGTTTTGAGGATATAAAATATCTGTATTATTTCTGTAAACAAATGCTTTCATGTTTACATTATTTACTATCAAATCGTAGTCTCCATCATTGTCAAGATCACCATAAGCTGAGCCATTAGAGAAACTAGGTTTACTTAGGCCGAGTACTTCAGTTTTATTTATAAAGTCAAGATCTCCGCGGTTCTCAAAAGCATAATTGGGAATAGGAACACTTGGTATAAAGTCAATCAACTTCTGAAAATCTACACTTCCTGGTGAAGCAATCTGATTAATTACTTCATCTTGAGTAACATATTGTAAAAAATCTTGGTCAGTTAAATCTTGATAAATTCCATTAGCAACAAAAATATCCTTATTACCATCATTCTGAAAATCAAACATCAGCGCACCCCAACTCCAATCTGTAGCCTCAACACCAGCTAATCTACCTATCTCACTAAATGTAGAATTTCCGTTATTTAATTGAAGAGTATTTCTTGTATACTGATTCCAGTAACCGCTTGATTTAATAAATTGATGTCTGTCCCAACTATCAAAAGTTGTAACAGTTTTAATTCTTTCATCAGGTTCAGGTAACATATCTGTAACAAAAATTTCTGAAAATCCATCATTATTTATGTCTGCCATATCTGCTCCCATTGAGGCAGCACTTATACTTTTAATCATACCCTCTAAACTCTCAGAAAAAGTTCCATCTCTATTATTGAGATATAAATAATCTCTTTCATAAAAGTCATTAGATACATATATGTCCATCCACCCGTCATTGTTTACATCACCAACAGTCACTCCTAACCCAAATCCTATTACACTTCCATAAATTCCAGCTTTCTCACTGACATCAATAAATTTCCCATTATCATTTAAAAACAATTTATCTCCACCTACTTCATCACGAACTGGTCTTTGGTCTTTTCCAATACTTGTAATCCTAAAACCACCTTTATATGAATTATTTAATAAGTAGCAATCCAGATCTCCGTCTTTATCAAAATCAAAAAATGCTGCATGAGTAGAATAACCTTTATCATCTAAACCATATGCATTTGCCATCTCCGTAAATGTTAGATCACCATTATTAATAAAAAGCTCATTTTGTTTGTTGTCTCCCTTAATATCTCCGGAATTTGATACGTATATGTCTAAGAAACCATCTGAATTAATATCAATAATACTCACACCAGTACTCCAAGATTTACTACCTCCAACTTTAGCAGTTGCTGTGATATCTTCAAACTGAAAATTTCCTTTATTTAAATAAAGTTTATTTTGATTAAGATTTGATGTGAAATATATGTCTAAAAGACCATCATTATTTATATCACCTAATCCCACTCCTCCTCCATTATAATAATTTCTGTAAGTAAAAATGTTAAAGTCCTTTTTAAAAAAAAGCTTATTCTCAAAATCTATTCCAGATTCATTTGAAGAAACCTCTTCGAATAATTTTATTTCTTTTTCAGAACATGATATAAGTATTATTATTGGAAGAAAATAAAAAAAAAACTTATTCATCTTTTAATCTTTTTTCGATTAAAAGATCTGTAAATCTAGCCCTAACTTCTCTCTCACTAACCTTAGTTAATGCTATCCTTCTATTGCCATTTACTGTAGCTAATAATTTACTCCTGTTTTTTGGACCCTCAATCTCATAAAATTCTGATTGATACCATTCTGATAAAAGACCTTCAATTTCTTTCATCAAATATTCTGCAGAAGTTTCTTTATTCCAAGGCGCCCAAGCAGTATATGAAAATGTTGTATTAACCTCATATACGGTATCCTTATTAAATACTGGGTAAAATAACATCTCAATATTTTGGCCAATAGACTCTGTTGGAATCAAATATCTAACAGAGTTATTAGATGGTCCCTGAGATACTAATTTTTTTCTATTTAAATCCCAACAATGTGCGTAGAATTCTTTTGAGGTCATTCCAAAATTAACACCTAAAAAAAGAGAATCATATCTTACTCCTGATGACAGCTCTTTCTTTTCTAAACTCAGGTAGGGGTTTGTCTGACATGCTATTGTAAATACACCTAAATATATAAAAACTACAAATCTATTCACTTTCTAAAATTTTTAATTTTGAATTATTTACTGCAAAAATATAACTGTCTTTGTTATTTATTTTAATTTTATTTAAATCTCTTATCTCTCCAGAAATAAATAGCCCTGAGAGTTTTGAGTTAACGTATTTAAACCTATTGTATTCAGTACCTAATAATAAGATAGAATAACTTGAGCTGCTGGGTCCAAACTCAGGTTTAATCCTTGACAAATTACCTCCAAGTATTAAATCCGTAATACCATCATTATTTATATCATCAGATATAATTGAATATGTAGGTGATAGCTGAGCCATAAAAGGTAGTTCTTTCATCTCAAACTCTTCACCTCCTTTATTATATAAAGATACTGATGATAGATTATAAACCTTCTTTACTTCTGAATCTCTGATAGTAGATGGGTCGAATAGCTTGTCCATGGTTACGTTTTTATAATTTTCAAACTTCAAATATTTCTTCTTTAGTGAAGGAATCTGCATCCATAAATCTTTTAATTGTACTATCGGATATAATTTTTCATCATAATACATAGCCAGAATTTGTTCTGTCCTTCCATTATTATCAAAATCATTTACGTATAGGCTTAAAGGTTGTTCTACACTGGCCCTAAACATTGAATTTAATCCGTAATTTCCTAATACTAAATCAATATATCCATCTCCATCTAAATCCTCAGAATGTAAATTATTGTATAGTCCATTAGTTTTTGATAATCCTAATGAGTCTGTGATATCTACTAATTTATTTTGTAAAAATTTGAATATTTTGACCGGCATCCACTCTCCCACTACTACTAGTTCTTTGATGTTATCATTATCTATATCTAAAAATTCACTGTCAGTTACCATCTCCATAAACCTTGAGTCACCTAAATATTTTTCTGAAATATCTTTAAAAACACCAGCTCCATTATTTTCGAGAAGATAACTTCGCGTCTTAGTTCCATAAGCTCCTGGATTTAACCTTGTTCCCAAAAATAAATCTTTGTCTCCATCCCTATCAAAATCATAACTCGAAATAGTTGAAGTACTCTCAAAAGAAGAAATTGAAGATAATGATCCAATAAGTTTTTTAAAGTTTTTATCTCCTAGGTTTAGGTACAATCTGTCTCTTAACTCTGGTGAAAAATTAGAATATTCACTACCTCCACTTGCTACAATTAAGTCTAGCCTTCCGTCACCATTAAAATCATCAACGAGACAATTAATATCTTCTGATACAATATCTTGCTCAAAAGCAGAATTATAACTTTTAAATGATCCATTAAGTTCTTGAAAGAAAATGCTAGAGGTTTGACCTTTAGCTGAGCCCACAAATAAATCTTCTCTACCATCATCATTAAAATCTGCGACACAAGTACATGGTCCTTCATTAGACGACATTTTAAATAAAAGTCTTTCTCTATCAAAATCAACAAAATTATTTTCAGTGTGAGAGTAATTAATCTGATAATCAGAAGTTTTTAAAAATGTTTTGTTAGGAGATGTTTTATGAGTTATAAAATTCTTATCAATTTCATCCTCGTTAAGAGTATAATGAGAATTAGGTTTTATATTTTTTAGAATAGAAACTTCTTTATCATTCCATATAATTTTAACAGAATCAATTACAGCAATATTATCTAAACCAAAATACATTCTGTAGTCTACTGAAGACTGAAAACCTCTCATAGGAGATAATTCTTGGTATTGCATTTTATTGTCTGCAAAAACAAAAACTTTATTTCCAACTCCATATCTATTTTTTGAATTTGAATCAAAAGAGAAAGAGACCCATTGATTAGTAGACTTATTCTCATAAATATTAGATAACATATTTACATTATTTACTATCAAGTCTAAATCACCATCGTTGTCTAAATCAGAATATGCCGAACCATTGGAATATGTTAAATCATCAAGACCAAAATTTTTAGTTTCATCTCTAAATTTTAAAGACCCTAAATTCTGAAACGCAAAATTTGATAATGGCTCACTTGGGATCATATCAATAAGTTTTTTTACTGGTTCCTTCTCGGATTGAATCATATTTGAGATGATCGATGGATTCGCTAAAAAATTGACATAATCTTGATCTAATAAGTCTTTATAAATACCATTAGCCACAAAAATATCTTTGTTTCCATCATTATCCATGTCAAATATTAAAGCACCCCAACTCCAGTCTGTAGCATCCACACCTGTAATTCTTGAAATTTCTGAAAAAGATCCGTTTTGGTTATTTAGTTGCAAAACATTTCTATTAAACTGGTGGAAGTACCCCTGATCTATAGAGAATTGATACTTATCCCAATTATCAAAAACTGCTTTAGAGACTCTCCTGTCATGCCTATCTGGTAACATTTCCGTGACAAAAATTTCAGAGTACCCATCATTATTTATATCTGCCATATCAGCTCCCATAGAACCCATAGATGTTTCATTTACATACTGTTCCAAAGATTCAGTAAATGAACCATCCTTATTATTTATATATAAATAATCCTTCTCAAAGAAATCATTAGATATAAATAAATCAGACCAACCATCTAGATTGATGTCACCAACTGTGACACCTAAACCGAAACCTATGTCACTTGTATAGATTCCAGCACTAGATGAGACATCAGTAAAGTAACCGTCATCATTTCTTAATAACTTATTACCCTGGTCGCTACTTATATCCCTTAAACCCTTAACCATATCAAGGCCAACACCAATAGACTTAATGGTATTATTTAATAGATAACAATCTAAATCCCCATCGTTATCATAGTCAAAAAAAGCTGCATGTGTTGATAAACCCTCATTATCTAGACCGTAATCTTTTGACTTTTCAGTAAAAGTTAGGTTTCCATTATTTATAAACAATTCATTATTTCTTCTATCTCCACCAGGAGGTCCTGACTTACAAACATATATGTCTAGATAACCATCATGATTAATATCTACTACACTCACTCCTGTACTCCATATACCTGAAGAATTTAATCCAGCGTTATCAGTTACATCATCAAAAATTAAATTTCCCTTGTTTACATAAAGTTTATTTGATACAAGATTACCAGTAAAGAAAATATCAGGTAATGAGTCGTTATTAAAGTCACCTATTCCAACTCCTCCTCCATTATAAAAATTTCTATAAGTATATGGATTTAGTTCTTCCGTGTAATTAAGTGTATTTGTAAAATCTACTTTAGTATAGGAACTTTTTTTTAATTCAAATAGCGAATGATCTTCTCTCTCTGTACAAGAAATAAGAAAAAGGAGTAAGAATATTGAAAGTTTAATTTTATCCATGATCTATAAAGACAAAGGTAAAAAAAAAGCAAGCGATAAAATCGCTTGCTTTAATCTTAAGTTATACTTTTTAACTAAATATAACTATTAGCTATTAGTAGCCAGGATTCTGAGTTAACTTTGAGTTAGCGTTAATTTGATCCTTTGGAATTGGGAATAGCTTATACTTAGCATCAGAGGCATTCTTTTCCCACCATGCGTCGTTAAACTTACCAAATCTAATAAGAGCTCTTCTCCTATCATTCTCTACATACATCTCCCTGCCTCTTTCAGCAAGCATTTTGTCTGCATCTAGACTATTAAAAGGAGTAACACCAGCTCTAACTCTAATTTGGTTAACAATTCCAAGAGCACCAGAAGCATCACCTGACCATAAATGTGCCTCAGCTTTACTAAGTAAAACATCAGCATATCTTAATAGGACAAAATCATGATTCATATCCGGTCTTCCTCCTTGTACGTGTCCGTACTTGTTAATTCTAGCTCCACACTGACGACAAGCATCAGGCCAAATCATATTGATATATGGAGTAAAATAAAGACCAGTACCGTCATCATCACCAGCTTCACCACCAGCAGAGTCATCAGTTCCCTGATCACCTACTAAGAAGTTTGATAGTCTACTGTCTAAAGTACCAGTTCCAGCGGTTTTCCCTCTAACGACTGTTCCTTGTGGACCAGGATTATGAGCAGGATCTACATAAGAATTATAAAATTCTTCAACTGTAGCATACCCATTCCATGGTTGGAAAGTTAAATTAAAAGTGTTCTGACTAGCGTAATGTAATGTCATAGCCACCCAGTTAAAACCACCAGCAAATACTTCATCATAAGGCACAACAAATATGTTCTCAGACGAACCAGAGTTTTCTTCCTTGAAGTTATCAGAATAAGTAGCTTCTAGAGAATAAAGTCCAGAATTAATTATAGCGTCAGCATCAGCTTTAGCACCGGCCCAAGAAGCAGTTCCTGTCCAGGCCTCAGCATTAAGATGTAATTTCATTCTTAAAGCTAAAGCAGCCCACTTATTCATTCTACCATAAGTAGATCCATCTTTCTTCTCACTTAGTAGTGGAATAACGGTATCTAACTCTGATTTAACAAAAGCAAAAACTTCTGATCTTGTAGAGTTTGCCTTAGTCTCAGTATCAGTAAAATCTGTTGATAAAGGAACATTTCCAAACATATCAAGAAGATGGAAGTAATAGAATGCTCTGATTGCTCTAAGCTCAGCTTCGTAAGCATCAGCACCTTCTATAGAACTAAACTGATATATAAGTCTGTTAACAGTATTGATAGCACCATAAGAAACACCCCATGCATTACCTATAATACCATTATCAGGTGTAAAATCATGCTGGTGTAATTGTAATAAAATTCCACCATCATACCAGTCACCACCTCTTGTAGGTATAACAAGCTCATCCGAAGAAAGCTCATTAGCAGTCCATATATTGAAGTGATTACCCCAGTGAGTCATAGAAGAATACGCTTGACCAAGTGCAGCAATATTTTCTTCATCAGTAGTGAAGAAGTTCTCCGCAGCAAGATCACTATATAATTCCTCGTCAAGGTTTGTACATGCAGGTACAATAAAAATCATTCCCGCAACTAACAACATTAACTTTTTCATTTTTATAAATAAATTTTTCATAATATATATAATTATAAAGTTATATTAACACCAAGTGTGAACGTTCTTGCTCGACTATAAGTCTCTCTTCTCTCAATTCCTTGAGATAAAGGATCACCATAATCTGTCCATCTAGAAACAGGGTCAACACCCTCGTAATTAGTGAACATAATTGGTCTCTGAGCAGAAACATAAACTCTTAAGTTTCTCATAAACTTGGTTACATCTTTTAAATTATATCCAACAGTGATGTTGTTTAATTCAAAATATGTTCCGTCTTCTACGTGCGAGCTATTAGCCGCAGCAGCTTTAAGATCTGAGTTAAAGTAACTAGTGTTTACAACATTCCAGTTACCTACAACTGTAGGTCCAGCATTTTCATAGAATCCTCTGTAAGAGTTAAATAGATCATGACCGAACTCACCATTCCAGAACATAGAGATATCTAAATCTCCAATTGTCATAGCGTTAGTCCAACCAAGAGTGAAGTCAGGAAGTCCATTTCCAATAACCTCTCTATCATCATCACAGTCACAGTAAGATCCGTCACCGTCTAAGTCAGCAAATTGGAAAGTACCATTTGAAGCAACACCTTCAAATCTTGGTCCCCATATCTGACCTAAAGTTTCACCCTCAACAACTCTGACAAGTGACACGTCACTTTGTCCAGGAGAACCCATTGAAGCTCTGTAAAGGACACCTCCACCAAATGAAAGGTCATCTTTAGTCCAGCTTACAAGCTCACTTGTGTTAGTACCAAATACAACACCAGTTGTCCAGTTGATATTACCGTTATCTATAACATTATAGTTAACATTAGCTTCTATACCCGTATTCTTTGTTGTTCCAATATTAAGTAATGTCTGACCAACAAGATTTGGTGGTACAGGGACATTAACACTCAGCAACTGATCTTTGGTCTCTCTTGTGAAATACTCGACAGCACCAAATAGTTTTGAGTTAAGAACAGCAAAGTCAACTCCTACGTTCAAATGTGTTGCAATCTCCCAAGCTAAATCAGGGTTTGAATTACTCGTAGGACCGTAACTTGAAGTATAAGCACCGTTATAGTAGAAGTTTCCTGCAGGACCGAATCTCTGTAAAGAGAGATAAGAACTTCCAGGCTCATTACCAGTCTGACCATAACTTAGTCTTAATTTTAAGTTATCAATTGTAGCAACATCGATAAGGTTATGGATACTAACACCAGCACCAACACCATAGAATGCAGCCCACTTATTATTAGCTCCAAACCTTGAAGAACCCTCATACCTTAAACTTGCGTTAAGGAAATAAGTATCATCATAGTTTAAATTAACTCTAGCTAAACCAGCAATTAACTTGCTTGAATTAGCCCAACTCCAAACACTACCTAGACCATTATTAAAGTCAGCAGCAGCACCTAAGTTATGATAAGAGAACGCATCGGTTAAGAAATCTCCACCTTCAGCGTGATAACCTTCATTAAAAAATTCTTGGTAGGAATATCCTACTAGAGCATTAACACCCAAATCACCAGTCTGACCATTATACCCAAGAGTACCCTCAAATAAATCGAAAGTATACTGTGCATTATCAGTGACAGCTAAACCATTTCTATCAGAACCTCTAAATCTAGAAGTCTTCTTATAGTACTGTCCTCTCTCTGTGTCAGTGATTTGTCTTGTGTATGATACAGAAGCATTAAGTCCTTCTGCAATAGCACTTAAATCAAAAGTACCTTTAAGTGAACCAAGGAATAAATTATCATTTCCTTCGTTTGTGTTTTGCTCTACAATAGATACAGGATTATAATAATCGAAAATAGTTCTCTCATGATAACCTCCATAAATAGAGTTAGGATCGTATATAGGCATAGTAGGGTTAGACATGTAAGCATATCTAAATCCTTCATTACCAAATCCATAACTAGCATCTTTATTAGAGTAAGAGATATTAACATCAAATACAGCCTTACCATCCATCGACTTTTGCGAAAGATTTAAGTTTGTATTTACATTACTAAAACCAGTACCTTTTAAAATACCTTGTTGATCTCTGTAGTTCATAGCCACTCTATAAGTAGTATTAGCGGTACCACCTGAAACTGCAAGATTATGAACTTGAGATACTCCATCTCTAGTCACAAGATCCAACCAGTCTGTTTCAGCACCAAAGTCAACTGCACCTGGAAGAGCTCTATACTCTGCCGCAGTCATAACTTTCATAGATCTAGCTATCTGATCTACAGAAGTAGATACATTATAATCAACTCTAGTTGTTCCAGCAATACCCTTCTTAGTAGTAACTAAGATAACACCACTTGAACCTCTTGTACCGTAGATCGCTGCCGCAGCACCGTCTTTGATAACATCAATTGACTCGATATCAGCAGGATCAACCAAATCTAGGTTACCACCAATAACACCATCAATAACAACAAGAGGAGATGCGTTAGCACCTACAGTTGATATACCTCTAAGCCTTAGAGTAAATCCTCCATTGGGATCACTTCCTGGCTTAGTTATAGATAATCCAGCAACCTTACCTTCAAGTAGACCCATTGGATTACTAACTAATCCTTTATTGAAGTCTTCCTCGTTAAGACTGGTAACCGCACTGGTTATCTCCTTCCTTTCCTGTGTACCGTAACCGGTAACTACAATCTCATCAAGAGCAGCAATATCTTCACTAAGTGAGACATTTATGCTATTCTGAGAGCCTACAGGAATTTCAACAGTCGAGTATCCTACATAAGTAAAAACAAGTACATCTGATGATGCGGCATCTAAAGAATATGCACCATCCATGTCAGTAATTGTTCCTCTCGAAGTACCTTTAATAATAATATTGGCACCTGGGACACCCTCACCATTTTCATCTGTAACTGTTCCAGTTACAGCATTCTGAGCTACAGCATAGCTCAAACCTGATAAAAATACCAGGACTAATAGTAAAAGCTTTCTCATATTACGCTTTATAGTTTAGTTTAAAAATTTAACTTAAAATAGTTAATCAAAATTATAGACAAGCACACTGAATATTTAGAAAGCATACCACAGAAAGTGGTGCTCTAAATAAATAGTTTGGTCGTCGACAACATTTTTAATTAGTTAACTGCCTCAAAATTGCATTAAATAATTTAGAAATTGAAGGGATTTTTGCAAAAAGATTAACCTTCATTTTTAATGAAAATTTTATAAATAAAAGCGATTTTAACCTTTTAAAAAACTAGAAATATTAGTCTGCCATTTCCATGAAGAACTCATCATTTCATCAAGCCCCTTCTTTGTGGCCCATCCTAACTTCTTGTTAGAAATTCTGCAATCAGAAAATATTTTTTCTATATCACCACTTCTTCTTTCTATGACTGAATAATTTAATTTTAGTTTGTTCACTCTTTCAAATGATTTGACTACATCAAGTACTGAATATCCCACCCCTGTTCCTACATTATAGTACTCATACTCACTGTCCATTTTATCTTCACACATTCTCTCAAGAGCTGCAATATGAGCTTCTGCTAAATCCTCTACATGAATGTAATCTCTGATAGCAGTACCATCATGAGTATCATAATCATCTCCAAAAATCTGAAGTTCTTTCCTAATACCAGCAGCTGTTTGGGTTATATAGGGAACTAAATTATCAGGTATTCCAATAGGCAACTCTCCAATGAGTCCTGAATGATGAGCACCCACAGGATTAAAATATCTCAATGAAATTCCAGATAAAAAAGAGGTAGAGTTAACAAAATCCTTAATGATATTTTCTGAAATTTGTTTTGTTCTTGCATAAGGAGACTCCGCCTCTTTGAAAGGAAATTTCTCTGATACCGGGAGATCATCTGGTTGACCATAGACTGTACAAGAAGAAGAAAATACAATATTATCCACCTTATTTTCTTTCATACATCTTAATATATTAAGTAATGAATTAAGATTATTATTATAATATTTTTCTGGATATTCTACAGACTCTGAGACAGATTTAAATGCAGCAAAATGTATAACTCCATCATAATTTTTTTTAGTAAAACAGGAATTAGTCTTATTATAATCAGTCAAATCAACATTAAAAAAATTAGGTTTTCTCCCTGTAATCTTTTCAATATTTTCTAATATAAAAATTTCAGAGTTTGATAAGTTATCTATAATAGAGACATTATAATTTTTCATCATTAACTCGACCACTGTGTGCGAACCAATATATCCTAGACCTCCTGTTACTAATATCTTTTTCATCTTATGATTTCATAATTTAAACCTTTTCCAAGAGTAGTTATTATTGGTGTCAAATTTTTTGAAAATTTATTTAAATACTTTTTAGAGATATTTCTAACAAAACTTTCTACCTCTTCTGAATGAATTATGTTGATAGTACATCCTCCAAAACCTCCACCCATCATCCTTGAACCTAATATCCTATTATTATCAACAGTTTGATCTACCAGGAAGTCTAACTCTTCACAACTTACATCATATAAATTTTTTAATCCGTAATGAGATAAATACATCAAATCAGCAAAACCTTTTAAATCTGAATTTTTTAGTTTTTCTTTTGCAATTAAAGTCCTGTTATTTTCTTCCACTACAAAAAGAGCTCTATTATAAATTTTTTCAGGGATCTTTCTCATTAGTAGATTTAAATCTTTAAGGTTAATTTCGGTGAGGAAATTAAAATTACCATTTTCATTATTAACTATTTCTAGTGCCTTTGCACATTCTCTTACTCTGTCATTATAAGAACTCTCTATAAGGTCATGCTTTATGTTAGTGTCAAGGAGAAGAATTTTATATTCACCAAGATCTACATTAATATGTTCAAAGGTTTTTGACTTACAGTTGAGAAAAATTAATTTATTTTCTTTACTGTGAATTATTGAAAACTGATCCATTATTCCACCCTTAACACCAATAAAATCATACTCAACTTCTCTTGAAATTGATAAGATTTCTTCATCTCTAAGATCTAATTTATTCAGAATACCAATACCTTTTATAAAGCCACATATAAGAGCAGATGAAGAACTTATTCCCGCACCAACCGGAAGATCACCATCTATTATACACTTAAAGTTTTTCAGATTAACATTCCTTTCTTTTATTAAAAAAATAAGTGATCCAATTAGATAATTTTCCCATTTTACATTACTCTTTTCAAGATTATTGACATCTAATTTTACCGACTTTTTGATTGTCTTTGATTCTATCTCAGAAAAATTATTTTTATTATTATAAAAATGTAATCTTATATATAAATCTGTAGCCGCAGGTAATACATGTCCACCGTTATAATCTATGTGCTCTCCAATTAAATTAATTCTTCCTGGAGATAATACAACTACTTCTTTTGGATTCATTTAATTTTTATAAGATAAATTTCATTAAAAAAAAGACAGAAATAAATTCTGTCTTCTTTTTTATTAATTGAAAATTAAAAAATTAATCTTCAAGTTGATCAAATACACCTCCAAGGTCAAACCACTCTAAATCAGCTGTTATTTTTCCATCTTCATTAAACTGTAAAACACAATAATATTTTGTTACAGTTTGTTTTCCAGATTTATGAGTACCTAACCATGTCCCGTATGTTCTCACAGAACCATCAGGAACAAAGTTATCACCAACACCAGGGTAATATTGTCTGTCTACAAATTCAAATTGATCAAATTCAGACATCCATCCCATCATACCTTCTCTGAAAGCATCTTTAGATAAAGAGTCAGTAGTATTAGCTGGAGACCAAATAAGATCTTCCATATACACATCCATCATACCCTCTAAATCTTTTGCAACGAAAAGATTAAAAGTTTTGTCTGCAATAGCCTTGTTTTTATCAAACATTTCCATTCCAGCATCAAACTCAGAATTAGTTTCAATAGTAGCTGTGTTGTTAACACACCCAGAAACTAAAATTAATATCAAAATATAGTTTACTAAATATTTCATTGTAATAAATTAAAAATTAAAAATTTCTTTACTGGTTAATTTGTACTTGTAACCCGTCAACATTAAACCAGTCATTAAACCTAACGATTTTTCCTTCCTCATTAAAGTTGACTATAGCATACCACTTGCTATAAGTTTTTTTTCCAGTTTCCGTGTGGACTGAGCTCCATGTTCCATAAACCCTAAGGTTATTAGGATTTGCGCTTGATAGAGATGAAGTATTCTCATTTCCATCAGATCTGTACCTAGAACCTCCCCAAAATCCATCGACGACATTCTCTCCTGGAAGGTTAATACCTGGCATAAAAGTTAAATCATCAAATGAATTCATATAATTAAGCAAGGCATCTCTTAACTCATCTTTAGATTTCCAAGTATAAGAATTATATTCAGGAGGACTCCATAGAGCAGAGTCAGCAAACATATTCATCACACCATCAATATTTTCATTTCTAAACTCCCTTGTGAAATTCATGAAGTTCCCTACATTTTTTTGAAAAGTAGACTCATTATTTACAGCATTTAACTCTTCTTTTGCCTCAGGAGTACATGAAAAAATAATTGTTACTAGCATTATTTGTAGTAGATTTTTCATATCTATTTATTATTTTTTTTCACAAAATTAGTTTTTTTTTT
>Ga0208766_1001017_pt1 | contig 15320 bp, 14 predicted proteins | sample ETN01SmetaG_3_FD_185792 | JGI IMG/M metagenome (GOLD analysis project Ga0208766, IMG submission 185792) | Marine microbial and viral communities from oxygen minimum zone, Eastern Pacific Ocean - ETNP2014F12-01SV263 (SPAdes) (version 2) | ecosystem: Environmental > Aquatic > Marine > Oceanic ... | reverse complement strand
TTTTGATATTCTAATTCTAAATTATCAATTATTTTTAGCCAAGAAAAATCCTTGGAAAACTCTCTGCCAAATAAACCCATATCTGAAGACAAGGACGCATTATTCAAAATCGAAAATATTGCTTGAGATAGTGCTTTAGAATTATTATATTCGACTAATAATCCATTTTTCCCTTCAGACATAGCTTCTGGAATACCACCCACTCTTGTAGCTACAACAGGAGTACCTGCTGCTGCTGCTTCTAAAAGAACGATTCCAAATGCCTCATATTCTGAAGGCAAAACTAAAACCTCTGCTGCAGACAAAGCTGAACGGTAAATTTCATCATCAACATGACCCAATCTATGCATTTTGATATTCTTAGATAAAGCTAATTTATCTATATCTTTTCCAAGCCCCATATCAGCCCCCATAATCACTAAATCAAATTTATTAGAATCGCCAAAAGACATAGCCTCAATTAAGTTAGTTAACCCCTTATTCGTAGCTAATCTTCCAGCAAAAATAACAAATTTTTCAGAAATTTGAGGATACTTGTCTCTAAATATTCTTTTATCTGGTATTTCCTTCCAATCGTCCCAATGTATACCATTATAGATTATTTTTATATTATCGTCTTTGAGGCCTATTTCTTTGATCAATACTTCTTTTTCATGGTTGCTAACGCATGTAATCAAATCTGCAGCCTCCATCGTAGATTTTCCAATCTTAGAATCATAAAAATCACGTAATGTCCGTCTCTTTGCACCCCCCCACATGGACCATGATGGATGAAAATGAGGCGTTATAACCCAAGGTGTTGATTGTAATTTTTCTCTAATCCAACCTGCATGATTCTGAAAATATCCATAAGAATGTGTATGTATTATATCTGCTTTTTTAGAAAGAAAAGATTTGATCATTCCTGGGGCTAATACATAATGAGCTTCTCCAGAAATTGTGAAAGCACTATGCCTTGAAACTGGAACTCCTGATACTTCTGAAGGCATTTTCTTCTTTACAAAAGGGGTTTCTGTGTAAAGGTCTGTAGTTATGACTTCGACATTATGCCCTTTTACTGTCAAACCTTCAGAATAAGCTTTAACCACAGTTTCAGCACCACCTGGTGCTGGTGGGTACCTGACACAACCCTGAAGTATATTCATTGATATTGACATACAAGGCGCCTTTTAAGCCCCCGACCTTACCCCTATATTGTCTGAAACTCGAGATATTAGCAGCCCTCTTTCGAGTCACCTCGAAGAATTAAGGACTCATCTCATACAACCCTTCATAATTACAATGTTTCTTATTTTCTTACTATTGCCATTTTCAAAGACAATAATTAGTAATTTACTAACTATAGGCAATATTGAAATCAGTAATTTAACCACATATAGCCCTACTGAATTTCTCAGACTTAAGTTATATTTGAGTCTCATTGGAGGCTTTTTAATTTCGTATCCTTTGTGGCTAAGAGGAATTTATAACTTTTCAAGTCCTGCACTAACTAATAAAGAAAAAAGAGGATTCCAAATTTGTTTTTCTATGGGATTTATTCTTTTTCTTCTTGGATCTATTCTAGGATTATATTATCTTGCACCTATTATTTTTGAGATACTACTCATTAATGATAATATTACAATTGCAAAATTATCAATTTATGAAACGATAAAATTGCTTATCTCAATCTCACTATTCTCAGGAATATTACTCAGCTTGCCTTTGCTAACTATATTTTTAACTGAATACACCGGAAATAATGTTCAACTCAGAAAATATTTGTATGGCCTAATAATAGCAATTATTATATTGGGTACACCAGAACCCTCTATGATTATCAACTTTATTTTTTTAGTGTTTTTTGCTTCAATTATGGAAATAACATTAATTTTTGTTGGAGACACAAATGCGAATTAAAAAATTTCAAAAATATATCCTTTATTCAGTTATCTCACTGACCTCCCTAATTCGTATATTCCATAATTACAATTGGAGGTTATGGGGAAGTGACTCAGGAGAATATCTGTATCTTACTAGATATTTAATGGAAAAGGGAAGTATGTTAAACGAGAATTACATTGGTTGGGGTAGAGCATATCCTGATTTTCAAGGAATGCAAATTCTCACAGGATCTTTATCCTTTCTAACAACTATAGAATATCACTATGTTTTGATGTGGTTTATCCCTTTAATTTCTGCACTTGCGATACCTATGCTGTTTATAATTGGCAAAAAAATTACAAGTTTTGTCCCTGCTTTATTTGGGGCTGGATTTTATGGTGTAACATTTGGAGTTGTATATGCAAATTCACACCCAATGCCGGGTGGTTTAGCTGAAACTTTAGGTCTTTTATTTCTATATTCATGGATTAAATGCTCAGAAGCTGATAAATTCTATGAACTAAATATTTTAAAAGGATTTAATCATCCATGGGAGGTAATGCTGATGTTTTCCTTCCTAGGTCTATTGATAACTCATCACTTTACATTATTGCTAATGTGTGCTGCCATTGTTGGAATCATATGTGTTGAAATTGCTGCAGGAGATAAAGAAAAAATAAAACAAAGTATCATTGCTCTTTCAATAATATCACTTCTAACTTCAGCATATTGGCTGATTTATGCAAAATCCTTTAGCAAAATGCTCGAACAAAGTGCATTCGGATTTTTACCTGATACTATTTCAGTAAGAATGGTTATGACTGCAATACCTATTATTGGATTGGTTGCACTTTGGCTACTAAGAAATTACTTGTATTTACCATCATTTTCTGAAAATATAACTCATAAAACACTCACAAAGAGAACCTTAATCGCTTTCTCAATCTCATTTGTTGTAATTCTCCTTACGCTATGGAAAGGAGTCCCAGGTACACAAATACCAGTGGGAATGGAAGCTGTACCTTATCTAATTGTCAATTTGGCTTGGATTTCAATGGCAGCATCACCCAGTTTTGTTACTACAAAGAAATATGGCTGGATAATATGGGGATGGTTGATTCCAATCCTATCTCTAGCCGCTATAGGTGCTATAACTGGTTCTCATCTATTGATTGCATACCGACATGCACCATATCTTCTAGCTCCAGTTGCACTCATTGCTGGTATTGGATTTCAATATTTTATAGAAGGATTCGAACACACTAAGAGAAAATCAATAGCATTTGGTTTCTCACTACTATTCCTAGGTTGTGCTATTGGAGCATACCCACCCCCATCCGTCATGGGAGGATTTCAAGAGGGGACTAGCCAAGAAGAATTTGATGCAATATTATGGATTAATTTGTTAGAAGCAGATAGCCTAGTAGTCAGTGATCACCGCCTAAGCAGTTTAACATTTGGACTTACTGAGACGAATGCCAGCTGGGAGAATGGTGTAGATGTGATAACTGGAGATACTGAGCAGGCTATCGAAGCTGGAAAAGCTCTGTCTACACCCCAAGCAGGAGTGAAAACAGTTTCATACATTGTTCTTTCTGAAGAAATGCAAAAAGGAGTTGCATTATTACAGTGGGATCCTGCAGAAGAATTAACTGGTGAAGCAAAAACCAAATTTACAGATAACAACCAATTCCCTATATGGTTTGATAATGGCGATACTACTATAATGAGAATGAATCCTTACTAATTATGCATCCTGAAGAAGCTAAAAAAGAAGCTAAAAAAATATCTGATTGGATTATTGATATACGTCGTGAATTACACAAACACCCTGAACTGATGTATGAAGAAATCAAAACTAGTGCGTTAATTAGAAGAGAATTAGATAAATTAGGAATTAAGTATCAATCTCCAATTGCTGAAACAGGAGTATTAGCTTCAATAGGTAATGGAAATGGACCTTGTGTAGCACTTAGGGCAGATATGGATGCTTTACCGATACATGAAGAAACTGATGTTCCATTTAAGAGTGAAATTGATGGGAAAATGCACGCATGTGGCCATGATTGCCATACTGCTATGTTGTTAGGTGCTGCTAAAATATTAAAATCTAAAGAAAATGACTTTAATGGAACAATAAAATTATTTTTCCAACCTGCTGAAGAAGGAGGTGCTGGGGGAAAATTGATGAGAGAAGAAGGTGCTTTGGAAAATCCAACTGTTGAAAGAATCTTTGGGCTTCATGTTTGGCCACAAATGCCAACAGGCCAAATTGGATCAAGAGAAGGAACCTTTCTTGCCGCAACAACATTTTTAGATTTAACAATTAAAGGAGTAGGAGGTCATGCTGCAGTTCCACATTTGACAAGAGATCCTGTGTTAACGTCTGCACAAATAATAACAAACCTTCAATCAATCATATCTCGTGAGCTAGATCCATTAGATTCCGGAGTTGTAAGCATAAGTGCAATACAAGGAGGTCAGGCAGCAAATGTAATTCCTCCTGAAGTTAAAATGTTAGGAACTCTCAGATCATTGACTATGGATGGTCTAAAAAAACTACAACATAGAGTAAAGGAAATTGCTGAAAAAATAGCTGAAGCTCATGGCTGTGAAGCAATTGTAGATTATCCTGGCAACGACTATCCACCTACTGTAAATGATGGAGAAATGTGGGATTTTGCAAAGAAAGTAGGAAGTGATATGTTAGGTAAAGAAAATGTAAGTGACCTTGAGGCTGTAATGGGTGGTGAAGATTTTGCATATTATACTGAAAAAGTGAAGGGATGTTTTGTTGTTTTAGGAATGCAAAATGAAAAGATTGATGCAGTTTACAGCGTACATCATCCTATGTTTAAAGCAGATGAAGACGCACTACACATTGGTACTGCATTACATACTGCGTTTGCATTGAAAAGTTTAGAAGAACTCACCAATTAAATAAGATTATTCAACTGTAACTGATTTAGCTAAATTACGTGGTTTATCTATCTCAGTACCTAGCTCATGTGCAACATAATAAGATAACAATTGCATGAAAACAGCAATTGGGAATGGAGATAAGACAGGATCTATCTCTGGTATTTCAAAACAGAAATCTGAAACCTTCTTAGCCAATTCATCACCCTTCTGAGATACGGTTATCACCGGTGTTTTGCGAGCTGACATCTCTTCAATATTAGAAATTAATTTAGAATAAGTATGATCTTGAACTGCAATAGCGACTACTGGAGTATCTTCACTTAGTAAAGCTAATGGACCGTGTTTTAATTCACCTGCAGGATAACCTTCAGCATGAATATAGGATATTTCTTTAAGCTTTAAAGCACCCTCTAAAGCTAAAGGATAGTTAATGTTACGACCAACAAAAAATACAGATTTAGACTTTACAAATTGAGAGGCCAATTCCTTTATAGATTCTGAATTATTCAATACCTGACCTATTTTACTGGGTATTTTCCTAATTTCAGATTCCCATAATTTTAATTGTGGATAATCGATTGAACCTGAATTAAATCCTAAATGTATTCCCAAAGCATATAATGCTTGCATTTGGGTCAAAAAAGTTTTTGTCGCAGCAACCCCTATTTCTTGACCAGACTTAGTAAGAATTACTCCATCTACCTCTCTCGTTATTCTACTGCCTGGAACATTACAAATTGCAATTGTATGACAACCTTGTTGTCTTGCCGCTCTAGCTGCAGCTAAGGTATCTGCAGTCTCTCCACTTTGGCTAATCAAAACCACTAATGGTCTTGAAGATAACAATCCACCAACACCCTGAACTGGAGCTGCATACCTAAACTCTGAAGAATAACTAACGGAAACTGGTATTGCCGTTAGCTGTTCGATAACATATTTACCAACTAAACCGGCATGATAAGAAGTTCCGCAAGCCACTATTGAAATACTGCCAATTTTCCAGTTAAGTCCTAATCTATCAAGAGGTGAATCAACCAATAATTCAGTTAAGGAATCTTGTAAAGCCTTAGGTTGTTCAAAAATCTCTTTTAACATAAAATGTTCAAAACCCCCTTTTTCAGAAACTTCAGTATATTTTTCTACTTCTTCTATCTCATAATCAACTGCATCTAATTTATCATCAAAAACTTCAACAGACTTTGAAGTCAATTTTACAATTTGGTTATCTAAAGGATATATGATTTGTTGAGTGTACTTCAAAATTGCATAAATGTCACTTGCCAAATAATTTTCCAAATTTCCCACACCAATTACTAATGGTGTTTCATTTCTTACGGCTACGATTTCATCAGGATGGTCTTCATGAATTACTGCAATAGTAAAAATACCTTCTATTTCCTCTAACGATTTATGAAGGGCTTGAACCAAATCTCCTGTGTAATATTTAGCTATCAATGCAGGTAGAACTTCTGAATCTGAACTACTATTAAATTTGTAACCTTCTTTTTCCAAATTTTCTTTAATATTCAAATAATTATCAATTGTTCCATTATGAACTACTGCAATAGTATTTTCTGAATCTGAATGAGGATGTGCATTAACATCCGAAGGCACTCCGTGAGTAGCCCATCGAGTATGTGCTATAGCCAATGTAGAATCGGATTTTGGTAATTCAGCTTCCATATTTACAATGGGCCCTTCTTTTTTACAAATTACCAGCTTCTCTTCCCTAGTTGCTATACCTGAAGAATCATATCCTCTATATTCTAGCTTTTTCAAAGATTCTAAAACAATTGGCTGAGCCTGCTTACTACCAGTGTATCCTACAATACCGCACATCAGATACTATCTCCCTGAAAGGCTGCGTTATATAATTCTCCTTCACCTATTGTTGCATTACTTAGTAAAATAGAACCACCTTCAAGAATTGCTCTACTGCCTATTCTGCATCCATCTCCAATCATAGCTCCTCGATTACTAATAGAGAATTCTTTACCAAGGTACATAATATTCCGATTATTAGGAACTGCTACACAATGAGATCCTAAGATATTATCTTCACCAACAATAGTTCCTTTAAGACTACAGTAACTATCTATTTCACAATTTTTCATAATTATGCTATCTACTACTTCTGTAAATGCTCCAATTGTTGTATTATCTCCAACTGAAACTGAAGGCCCAATAACGGAATTAGGACCTATATCACAATTATCGCCAATTGATAATGGCCCTTGAAGATAAGTACCTGAACGAATAATTGTACCTTTACCAATAGAAACATCACCTCTAATAGAAACATTTGCCTCCACTTTCCCATTTTTATATATCAAATTATCTCTTAAGGCCATGCTATTTCCCGATATCAAATCCCAAGGATAAACAATATTATGCCAATAATCTGCTTTGACAACCTCAAAAGGATACTCGGAACCTAAAGCCTGTAAAGCTTCTCCTAAATGTGATCCTGAGAGTTCTATTAATCTCAATGCTAAAGACTTATTAATTTTCATAATTCCTGTGAAATGTATACGGCCGTAAGCATTCGGGTTATCAAATGTAATCTTGGTCTTGCCTTCAATCACTTCTATTTCACCCCATTTGGACCAGCGTTCAGCCTGCCCTGATAATAAAATATTTGTATTAAATTTTCTTAAATTCTTAAATGCTTTAGAAGAAACATAGTTGTCACCGGGAACCAGAATAAATTCATCATGAATCCCATTTAATCCTATCTTTAAAGCTTCGATAGTCCCAGTTCTCTCATCTTGAAAATGATAATTTATTTTACAATTAAAAGAGGTGCCATCTCCAAAATAAGACATTACACTATTCTTTCCATAACCTACAACCATGTTAATCTCTTTAATACCAGAATCTGTGATTCCTCTTACTAAATAATCTAGAATGGGTCTATTGCCAAGGTTAATCATTCCTTTAGGTCTGTTAGTGGTCCAACCTGATAGACGTGCCCCTTCACCTGCTGTTAGAATGATTGCCTGCACATATTATGTTCAGCCATAGGTGTTTATGATACTTATGATTCCAACAAAACCATATTTTAGCAAGGCTTTTACCATAAGTGAATTATGATTGGGACGCTATTGTCATAGGTGGTGGGCCGGCAGGAAGTACTGTAGCAAGATACGCTGCAAAAGCTGGTGCTAAAGTTCTAGTCATCGACAGAAGAGAAAAGATAGGGACTCCATTGCAATGTGGAGAACTAGTTCCAACAAATAAAGAATTGAAGCTGCTATGTCCAAATGTCCCCGAAATTGATAATCTTTTTCAAACTCCAGACGAGGCCATTTCCATATCAACTAAAACAATAGGAATAGTAAGTCCTTCTGGTAATAGATTAGAATACCCTTTTGAAGGTCAAATACTAAATCGGCCAATTCATGATCAGAGACTTGTAGATTTAGCAAAAAAAGAAGGTGCTCAATACTTAATTAAATCAAGAGTAAACGATGTAATTGGTAATGAAGTTATACTAAAAAATGGAGAACATATTTCTTCAAAAATAATTGTAGGATGCGGAGGGCCTCATGACATACTTCGAAAGAAATTCTGGAATGAAGCATCTCTAAACATAGCCGTCAATTTTGTACTAATGGATGGGGATTTCGTGAATCGTGTAGATCTTTTCTTCGGTTCCATAGCTCCTGGCGGGTATGCATGGATGATTCCCAAAAAAGATGGAGCCAATATTGGAATTGGAATACAAACTAGATTCTCAAAGAATAAAAGCTTAAACCAAAGAGCTGAAAACTTTTTTAGTAAATTTAAAGGTAAAATTACATACAAAGGCGGAGGTGTTCTACCAATGTCTGGTACAATCTCAAATTTCGTTAAAGGCAATTATATGCTAGTTGGAGACTCAGCAGGTATGGTTTTACCTTCAAATGGTGCTGGAATTACTACTGCAATGACAGGTGGAAGAATAGCTGGACAAGCAATCGGTAATTTCATCAATCACGGAATCTCAATTAAAGATTATCAAAAAAATTGGGACAAACAAATGGGAAATGAAATGAAATATTCTAAGAGAGGAATCTGGTGGGGAGGTTTGATGTTCAGATCTCCAGATTGGTTAATTAATACTGGATTTAATCGCATGACTAAATCCATGATTTGGAGAGCGATTACTTGCAAGCCAATGTTTCACCTATTCTAGAATAAATCTTTCTTAACCATACTGTATTAGGAATATTGTGTACGTTTTAGATACATGTGCTTTTTTAAGCCAAAAACATCCTGATGGGAAACTAATCACCATCTCACAAATAGAAGCTGAAATACAAAATAAACAAAGTTTGCAATATTTTCTAAATCTCAAGGAAATAGGATTAGAAATCAAAGAACCAAGCAAAAGAAATTTGGAAATAATTAAATCAAATGCTGAAAAGACCGGCGATTTAGATGTTCTTTCAGACACAGATCAAAAAATATTAGCAATTGCCCACGAAACTAAGGCAACTATTGTTTCTGATGATTTTGCAATACAAAACGTAGCTTTGCACATGAATCTTGAATATATTTCCTGTAGTGGAAAGATAATCAAGGAATTAAGAAAATGGAAATACAAATGCTCAGCTTGCAATTTTGTAAGTACCAATAAGAATTCTGAATGTATTACCTGCGGTAGTAAAGACATTTTTCGAATTAAGGCAAAATAAAACCGTCTGAGTCTAAAACTGGAACTAGTGTGTGGGAATCTATATTCATACAAAAATTAAAATCGTTCTCTAAACCTGCACTTTTCAACATCTCATAACTAGGTGATTTAGAACATTCAACCGCAATTTCCTCATCAGATAATCTAAAAGCCTCATTCGAAGTTTCAAATTTATGTTTAATATATTCTGCACAGATGTCGTCTTCAATAACTTGTTCACCCAATCTGCCTGAACATATTATGGATATATTACAATTTTTATCTGAAAAAAAATTTACTACTGAAGTGACATTGCAAAAACTACCCATTACTACTAAAGAGGAACCTGAAGAAGCTACAACCATCTTAGAACCATTAGTAGTGCTTGAAAGAATAGTTCTACCTTTTAAATCTGCATTAAACATTTCTTCTGGAGATGATCCTAAATCATAACCTTCAATTTTCTTACAAAGCCTTTCACCTGATTTCAGAGCATCTTTGTAATCTAAACTTTTCAAATCAAGATGTTGTTGGCTTGAACAAGGGACTATTCTTTCAGCACCACTACCAAAAGCATTCACATAGGTTGTGGATGCTCTAATTGTATCTACAATTATTATCGCATCACCCCTTGAAACGGCTAGCTCAGCTCCACCTATACCATGTTCAATACTTACTCTCATTGAATATTATTTTCTTCCCTGTTTCTTCAAGTGACGATCTACTATAACAATATAAAAATCGTCAATAGTATCACCCCTTAACCCTCTGCGTAAAGTTTCTACGGAGATTACATCACTAGGATGAATATTACCTAAGTTAGTTTCTGGGCCAAACTGTTTCAAGAAGAAAACTTGCTGTGATTTAAGAGGTGACTCAAAAATGACTTTTTCAGGATTAATACCATCAAGAACCTCATTCATTTTTAATATTTTTGGATTACCTTGATCATCCATAATCCCTACACTAACACCAGATTCTCTTGCTTCAAGAATGACTTTTTCTGCACCTGCGGACAGATATTTCTTCATGAGACGGTTATATTCTTCAGCTCCAAAATCGGCTTCAGGCATTTTTTTGCCAACTTCACAAACAACTCTAAGGCCTTTGCCTTTTGCGCAATTAATTAAATCAACAACTCTATCAGAATCAATATCTAAGCTCCCGCTTGAAATTTCAGTAAAATCACATCCAATATCAACTAATTCAGTGAAAAGTTCCTCAGCCTTATCCTGATGCTCAGAAAGCTCAAGTAAAGTACCACCATTACAAACTGAAATATCATGAGACCTTAATAATTCTACTTTTTTCCTGACAATCTCTCGTGATTGCAATTGAGTTGTAGCCCAACCAAGTTTCCATAAATCTACATATTCAGCACAAATTGTTAGTAAATCCTCAATATTTCTCAAACCCAAACCCTGGTCAAGGCACATTGTTATCCCCTTAACTCGAGGCTTACTCGAACGGTCTGGCATCGGCAAAAATGAAAATGCTTTTTCTTCTGTCATTATATCTCCAAATCAGGTGATTCTACTAGCATAGCACTTAGCCCACCTATAATATCAGTAGTAACTATATTTTTACTTCGTAAATATGAAACTGCAGCCATCGATTTATGCCCATTACCACAATAAAGTACATCACCATCTAAAATCAACTTATTTGTTTTAACAAATTCTTTCAGTGGAACACTTTTTACTCCTTTCACATGCAGCAATTCCCAATCCTCAGCATTACTAACGTCTTTCATTACACTGAGATGTGACTTAGCATTCTTAGCCTTAACTCTTTCTAGACTCAATGTTTCCTTATTCCACAGTTCGTAGTGGAATATATGTAAATCCAAATATCCTTCGGATTCTAATCTTAGAAAAGCTTCCGCTGAATTGGAGGGATTACCGATTAAGACAAATTTATCATCTTTATTGAAAAAACAATAAACCATGTACTCAAAGGAACCGTTAATACTTGCATTAATTGTATTCTCTATATGGCTTTTAGCAAAATCATTAGTTGGTCGACAGTCCAATCCCGGAACTCCGGCACTTCTTAATTTGTCAAACTCTTCTAATGAAATGCTACCCATACTCATACCTGAGTGTTTCTATATTTAAAAACATACTAAAAATCACCCAAAGTAAATTGACGGGCACGAGGTTTAGCTTCAAGATACTTTTCTAAGGCCTTTTCAACACGTGGCTTGTTGAATGAAAAATCGTGACATAAATAATCCATTATGGCATCACGTTGAGGAAGAGCCCATTCTGGTTCAAAATCAATAACAGGGTGATCTAAGAATAATCCTCTAATTTCATCTAGATTAGTAATTTCTTTTCCAATCTCATTGAGTACTGCCTCAGCACTACCATGTTTCTGCAAAAAATTAAGGCCGCGTTTGGGTCCAATACCATCAATTCCAGGATTAAAGTCAGTTCCCATTAGAATAGCCACATCAACCAATTGTTCTCTACTGAGTTTAAGATTTTCAAAAGATAATTCTACATCTATTATCTCCGGTGAAACCTCTACCCACTTTTGCTGCTTTGGTAGCTTCCGTCTACCTGAAAGGGTCAAATTACGAACCAATTTTGAAGCTCCAAATAATACCGTATCAAAATCCTGTGAAGCGCCATAGTCAACGACTTTATTGCTCAGTAAGTGTGCAACTTGAGCTTCACCTTCACTTGGAGCATCAACCCAAGGGATGCCTAAAAAATCTAATAATTTTTTAGATTCCAGAATCATGCCCGGATCTAAGCGTGTAGTTTGCTGAGCTTTGGTTCTAGCTGTTTCAATATCGCCAGCTTCAACCGCAGCCTCCCACTCTATTTCTGCCTTAATTTTACGTTGTCTTCTTACTTCTAACAAATTTCTCTTAAGTTTTGGAGGCTTCCCATCGAAGACAACACAAAGTTTGAGTCCACTCTCCACTAAATTAGAAAATTTAAAAAAAAGCCCACTAAGATGACTAGTCACCCTACCTTGTGAATCTGTCAATAGTGTGCCGTCAGCTTGCCTAATGCTGGTTAAAAATTGATATAGGACATTGTAACCATCAATTGCCACTTTTTGCCCACTTAATTCATCTACCTTAATTTTTCTAGTTTCAAGTAAAGGACCTAATTGTATACCCATTAGCCTTTCACAACCCCTAAAGGTTTCAAACGAGCGACCTTGTTGGCAATTCCAGTGGAATGGCAGACATCTACAACTTCTGAAATATCTTTGTAAGCACCTGGAGCTTCTTCTGAAGCAACTCGAGGCGATCTAGCCTTTACGTAAATTCCCTCTTTTTCCCATAAATCTTTAATCAAATCTGTAGAACCATATTTTTTCAATGCAGCCTTTCGACCTAACGATCTACCTGCACCATGACATGTAGAACCAAAAGTATTGGCCATGGCACCTGAAGTTCCAGCAAGAACATAACTTGCAGTTCCCATATCTCCTGGAACAATTACAGGTTGACCAAAATCACGATATTTCTGTGGAATATCTGAAGAATCAGGTCCAAAAGCACGCGTTGCACCCTTCCTGTGAACGCATAATTCTTCACCCAAATGGACTTCCATTTTAGCTATATTGTGAGAAACATCATAAACTGTATCCATTCCCAAACTTTCTGCATCTCCTCCAAAAATGTTAGAAAAAGCTTTTCTTGTTGCGTAAGAAATCAAAGATCTATTAGTCCATGCAAAATTTGCAGCAGCTGACATTGCCCCTAAGTATTCTTGAGCCTCTTTGGTGTACAAAGGAGCTGAAGCTAATTGTTTATCGGGTAGATCTAGTCCTTCTCTCTTACTAGCGTTTAAAACACAGTCTAAATGATCCTGACAAACTTGATGACCGCAACCACGTGAACCTGTATGTGTCATAACGACAGCTTGACCTTCAAAAAGTCCAAATGCTTTAGCAGCATCTTCATCAAATATTTCTTCAACCTTTTGAACTTCTAAAAAATGATTTCCACTTCCAAGAGAACCTACTTGCTTACGTCCTCTTTTCCTTGCATAATCTGAAACATGCTCAGGCAAAGCATCATCAATACAACCATTCTCTTCTAAAACTTCTAAATCTTTTTCCCATAAGTATCCATTCTCTTCAGCCCATGTAGCTCCAACTGAAAGTACGGATTCCAATTCCCTATCAGACAGGGCGATTTTTCCCTTAGAACCTAAACCAGCAGGTACTTGCTTGTATAATTCATCAATAATTTCTTTCTGTTTTCCCCGAATATCTTCTTCTAATAAATTTGTCCTTAATAGACGAACTCCACAATTTATGTCAAACCCAACACCACCTGGTGACACCACACCAACATCTCCTTTCGCGGAGTCTGAACGAAATGCAGCAACACCACCTATTGGAAATCCATACCCCCAATGTATGTCTGGCATTGCCATACTAGCATCAACGATTCCTGGTAACTCAGCTACATTCGCAACTTGCTCAATAGCCGAACTCATGCCTGGATGAGAAAGTAAAGCCTCAGAAGAATATATGCGTCCCGGAACTTTCATTTTACCTTCTCTAGGAAGTTCATATATGTTTTTGGCCGTGGAAACTAATTTATCTTTCATAAAATTACTCTTCTGCAGGTTCATACTTAGAAGGGCAGCCCATTTGTACATTTTGGGCCTTTAAGATAAACTCACCGTCAACAACTTGTAAAACTCCTGTGAAAGTTGCACTTTTATCTTCTGCAAAAGTATCTGGAACAATTAATGAAGATATATCAATCTTAATTGAAAAATTACCATCAACTAAAATACAATCTCCCACTTTTAGTGAAGTAACCATTCCATGAATTTGCAAATTATCACCATCTCCATAATCTCCTGAAACTGCATCTTCAACAGAAATATACATTGATTGTTCATCTACTGTAAAGAAAATAACAATACCTGTAATTACCAATAATGAAAAAGCTAAAAGACCTTTAGACCAAGTCGACCATCGTGAAACTGTCCGTCTTTCTTGATTACTCATTATTGATTCTTCACTTTCTTAGATAAATCACTTAGCTTGGTTGATAAATATAAAACATAAGCACCTATGGCAAACCAAAATACAGACATACCACCCCAAAGATAGAATAAATCGTCTGCCGGTGGTTTGTTAATATGAATATAAATAATGAATTCTCCATCAACTCCTTCAGGACCTGTGACCGTTATGTATAGCGGAAAATCAAATTCTTCTTCAGTAAAACTGGAACCTGAAAAACTAACTGAATCTGTTTCTTTATCCGGATCATAAATATGAGTTTTTGCTAATCCTGTTGAGAACTCAAAGGAAATTGTATCATTAGTTTTACCGCTCGGATAATCAAAAATTAGGTACCAGTTAGTTCCTATTTCAAAAATTTTATTGTAATGAAAAGTATGCAAATTACCTCCCTCCTCCTGAAACTCAGACTCATTTGTCATACACAATTTATCTTTACATTCTGCAAAAACAGACCCAGAAAACATCAAAATCGTTAATAGTAAAACTATTGATCTCATGCATCCTCCATTCTTTTTTCTAAATAATTTTTCTCCAATTCTTCAATTCTAAATCTCATCTTGAATAAAAAATAGTATAGAAACAGGAAACCAAAAAGGCCCATGTAAAGCCCCAAACGTAAAGAAGGATCTAAACTATCTTGATCTTCGGTACCCACAATTACTGGGTGGTGTGATCTTAAAAAACGTGAAGAAAAATAGGATAAAGGGATCATAAACATACCAGACAAGCCTAAGATAGCTGCATTTTTCTTAACATTAACTGTCTCAGGTTGTCTACGATAAACAACATATGCAACATACAAAAGCCACATTGCAAGAGTGGTTGCTAACCTCATATCTGTCAAAAAACGTGATGCAATATCCCA
>Ga0208766_1001004_pt1 | contig 15462 bp, 20 predicted proteins | sample ETN01SmetaG_3_FD_185792 | JGI IMG/M metagenome (GOLD analysis project Ga0208766, IMG submission 185792) | Marine microbial and viral communities from oxygen minimum zone, Eastern Pacific Ocean - ETNP2014F12-01SV263 (SPAdes) (version 2) | ecosystem: Environmental > Aquatic > Marine > Oceanic ... | reverse complement strand
GTCATCATCTGTTACTAAACGCACATCAATATCGGATTGTACGTTTTCTGCATTTGCTGTTCCCCTAATAACAATTATTGTTATTCCACCATCTTGTTTTACATCAAATGCAACTTCATCTTTTTGATCGCCCCCACTATCGTAGATGGTTTCACAATACTCTGCATGTTCAATGAGTAAATCTAATGAAATTGGTAGGTTAGATTTATCACCACTTCCTAAATCATTATTTTGGTCTACTTTGCTTTTTGCACATCCATCAAGTAGTAGTAGAATTATTCCTACTACTATGAACTTCCAGTTCTTCTTTTTTCTTCCAAGCAGTTGCACCTAAAATGGCTCCAAATGAAAGGTGGAACATAGCGCCCGCACCCAATGTAAGGGGCTCCCATCTAGTCACATCACACTTCACACCGGCCGGATACCGTTCTTTATCATTACAATGTTCTTCCATTTTAAGGTTCCATATCAAGGGAGCAATAAAAAAATCAACCAGACAAATGAACAAATAGACTATTCCAGCGTAATCTCGCCAATGTCTGTTTATGACTTTATTTATTCCCATATCACCTCAATTTTTCTTTTGTATTTTCGATTGTCTTTTTAGCTCGTTCAATTTTCTTTGATCGAATCGATTCTACTTTATCAGCTGCACCAGTAGAAAGTTTTTTTTCTTCCATGATCGCTACTGTCAACTCTGCATTTGCTTCATGCATTGCAAGTGTTGTTTCAAGTCGTTTGATTGCACCTTCTTGGCGCAATCGTTTCCCATGCTGTTTACTTCTCATTTTAACTTTTTTGCATATTAATTAAAGTCAAGACCCCTCTACCAGCCTCAATTGCAGTATCCACAACCCAATCAAGATTTTCTTCTTCATAATCCCACTTTTCTTTGACATATTCTACGAGTTGATCATATTCTTCTCCTGAAAGGTCTTCAATCTCAGGAAGAACTTCTTCGATGTCATCTACTGCTTCAAATAGTTTCTTTACTGGGTCAATAAAATATCTTGCATCACTCCAAGACATTTCTCCATCTTTTTTGGCTTTTCCTACTGCCTCTACAAATGAAAATACGAAATCAAGAATATCTTTAGTTTCTTCGATTCCTCTTTTTTCCTCTGCCATATCTCTCCTTTTTTATTGGGGGGGTTAATTTTAGGACTAATCCTTTTTTTTCTTACCTTTTTTGACTAGACCCTTTGCCTTATTTTTTGCTTTTTTAACAATTTTGTCTACTTCTTTGTTTTTCTCTTTTGTTTCCTTTTCTATACGTTCTCTTTCCTCTTGTGCTTTTTGTTTTGCACTCTTTGTGATATTTTTTATATGGTGTTTTATTTTACTAAAAATACCCATTATGTCTTACCTTTCTATTTATTTTTTGTTCTCTCTCTTGAGTTTTCTCAAGTAAAGATTGCGTTTACGCATTGCTGATTTTAATTTAAAATTATTTACATTATCAACGAACAAGTCACCATCCATATGTTCTGATTCATGTTGAAATACCCTTGCAGACAAATCTGTCATGCTTCCAGCTTGTTCTTCTCCATCAAACACCTGAAATTTAACTGCAATCGATTTTGCACGTTCAATTGCAACCCATAAATTGGGAAAACTTAAACACCCCTCCCTCATATATGTAGTTTCCTCACTCCACTCTAAAATTTCTGGATTGAACACTACTAAAGCATGGTCATCCATTCTCATTGCAAATACTGTAACAGGAATTCCTATCTGATTTGCAGATAAACCAAGTCCCACATGATGAATCATATTTTCTATTAACTGTTCCTGTAATTTCTCAGGATCAACTTGAGGATTCTCAAAATTGAATACCTCTGGTTTTTCCCTCAAAAAAGGGTCTGTTTCTTTCACCAATTCACATATTAAATCACTCATAACATTTCTATTTTGCTAAATTGTTTCTCTTTTACAAATTTAATCGTGCTTAAAAACTTATCAAAGAGAATTTCTCCCTTATGTGAAATCACAAACACATTAGTATCTGCATCAAGTGTATTGATAATTTTCAAAAATGCCTCTGTTCCTTCTGCATCTAAAGATGAATCAAATACCTCATCCAAAATCAAAAGGTTTGTATTTACACTATTCTTGAGTTTTGCAACCATTCGCCACGTGAACAACAATGCTAGATCTATTCTCATTTTCTCACCTTCTGAAAAAGAAGAATAAGAAAACTCATCACGATACTGAGATTGTATTGTTTCGTTAAAATTCTCATCAATCGTAAAGTTAATGAGAAAATCAAGTTCATTCAGATACTTATTTACATACTTGTTAATTATAGGTACATATTGTCGAATAATTTTTGTCTTGATTCCTGTATCCCTCAAGAGCTCGTTTGCATATTCATATGTCTGTTTTGTCTCACATAACCCTTGATATTGACCCTCTAGGGTTCTCAGATCTTCCTGTAACGACTGTAGAGTATTTTCCTCTACACTATCAAGTTCTTTTTTCTCTTGTAATTTTTCAATTTCCTTTTGTGTTCGTTCTATGTTAGAATCAATAGATTGAATTTTAGATTCTATTCCTGCAAGATTTCTGTTCTTTTCTGCAACCTCTCGGCCGATAGAACGAAACCCCTCTAATTGTTTTTCTAAAGTATCAATTTCTGTCACAATTTTATCGAGGCCATCTTTCTTTTCATCAATCCCCTTAGATATGTCGATAATTCGTTCTTTTTTAAACACATCATCAATGTCTTGTTTACATTGAGAACACGTTGAATTGGTTTGATAGAATTTGAGTTCTTTCTGTTCTTGATCAAGTCTGACATCAATTTTATTTTGAAGTGTTCCAAAATCAGAGGTTTTTTTCTGAACCTCACCTTCCAACAACATCTTATCACTCAAGGTAAGAATTTGTTCTTGAAGTACATTCAAAGTATCAACATCATACTCTTTTTGCTTTTTAAAATTTTTAATTTCTTGGGATTTATCAAAAATAATTGATTCATTATCTTGTTTCAATCGTTCAATATATTCTTGTTGCATTTTTGTTTGGGTTTCATTCAATTTCCTCTGATTTTCATTCTGTTGAAATTCCCCCTTCAATTCCGAATTCTTCTGTTTGAGAATCATATTCATGGAAGAAAAAATCTGAATGTCCAGAAGGTCTTCGACAATTGCTCGGCGATCCGATTGTTTCAATTGCATGAATGGCTCGAATGACGAATTTCCAAGTAGAACAATTTGGGTGAATGATTTGTAATTCAACTTGAGAATTACTCTTTCCAAATAATCTTGATAATCCCGAACATTGGCAGTCTGATCAAACATCTTGCCATTCTGGAAAATTTCAAACACATTCGGTTTCACTCCCCTTCGGACTGTGAAATTTTTCTTTCCAATAGAAAAATCAATTTCAACCATCAACTCTTTTTCGTTAATCGCATTGACTAACTGAGGCTTATTGATATTCCGAAATGGTTTTCCAAACAATCCAAATGTCAACGCATCTAAAATGGTTGATTTTCCTGAACCATTTTCACCAATAATTAAAGTAGTGGATGACCTATCAAAAAAGACAATTGTAGGTTTATCTCCTGTTGAAAGAAAATTCCTCCAAGAGATCTTTTTAAATATAATCATTCAGTTTCGTTTAGAAGTTGTGGTTTAGAACCTAAGTTCCTATAGTGTGCATTTTTAATACCATCTTTTAATATGATATTGATCATTTTATTAATAGTGATATCTCTCTTATGTGCTTCCCGAGCGATTTTCATAAAATCTTTGTCTCTTAATTCTATATCAACCGCTTCCCATGGCTCTTCTTCTTTACCAATTTCTGGTCTAATTCCTCTACTTCTTCTTTCTCTTTCCCTTTGTCGTTCTATTTCATCCATGTCATAATTAGTCATTTTGTTTTCCTTTCTATGATGGTCGTGAATCTCCAGGCTTTATTACTGCCCCTGGCACATTTGCTTCTTTTCCCCTATCGTGATCTGCTTTTGATTGAAATATTGCATTAAATGAAATACTCCTGCGTTCTGGATCTCCTTCTTCGCAACGATACGGATATACAAGATGTTGTTGTTGTGCTCCAAACATAAAAAAATCTCCTACCGCTGGGGAATAAGTTATACTTGGTATACTAAAATCTACATCCCTTGCAGCGTTACTAATAAAAGTAATAGAACCATCATCACCTGGCCTATGTTCTTTTTTAGAAGGCAACATTTTCGGAACTTTGATATACATTACTGCGGAAATTGTGCATTGAGTGTGAATATGCAGAGGATTATATTCTCCCGGCTGTTGAGATATAATCCACATTGTCAACATTTGAGTCAACCATTGTTCTCGTTGAATATCATCTACCTTGTCCGGCATCATTTGACATTTGCATTGAATTATAAATTGACGAACTGCACCCATGAAAAAACCCATCACACCTGTCTCTTCCAACATTTTATGATCAACTCTTAATTCCTTTTCAATTTGTCCTGCAAGATGTCCTCCGTGAGATTCCGCATCTTTGTCTGCAAGAATATAATCTGAAATTTCAATCATCGCTTGAAGAACATCGGGAGGTAAGGTTGTTTTGAAAACAGGAACAGACCACGGCTGAATTATCTCTATGTTCATTTCATATATTTTTTCTTTTCCTATTCCTGTAGCCCATTGTCTAGTTTCAAGTTCGTTCCCATCCTTGTCAAAGAGTTTTTCTTTCTTCTTTGCTAATCTTTCTTGGCGTCTTCGTTCTTGTCTGGTACTCATATTGTCTCCACCGTTAGTGCTTCATTGTAAAGATTTTGCATTAATAAATTCAACGACTCTTTGTTTTCAATCTGCAATCCATCAACACAACTTTTAATAACACTCATCGTATCTTCTACATCTTCCATATTCTCTATATCATCTCCCATGTCTTCAATATCAAAAAGATTGTCCACTACTGAAATATGGCCAACTCCAACATCTACCAACTTGTCCATTAAAATTTGAAATAGATAGGAGTTGTTCCTGTTTTCAATTATAATCTTTACATAACAATTTTCATATTTTGATAGATCGCCATAATCATTTTTCTCATCATTATAATAAATCTTATAAAACATCGAATATGGATTTGGAATGAATTCCACTTCCATTGTTTCAGTATCGTAAATATGAAATCCTCTTGGATCATTATAATCACTCCATGTAATTTCGTATGGATTTCCTAGATAAGTAATGTTTCCTGTAGTAGAACGATGATGAAAGTGTCCAGAAAATACTCGTTGAAATGCTTTAAACATAGATGATGGATATCCATCTATACTGAAAGAACCTTTATTCTGTTCAATTCCTACTAATTGAAGATGGCCGAATGCAACTTTAGTTCGTGTCTTTTCAATGAGTTCTTTTGTTTCCTCTTCATTGTCACCACATATCCACGGCACAAATAAAACCTTGTGGTCATCTGTTAAAGATACTTCAGTAGGTTTATCATAGACAGTAACATGGGGCATTCCTTTTGTTAGTTCTGTCATTGAATTTACTGCAAGGGTATTCTTATAGTAAATGTCATGGTTTCCAACTATGATTTTAATCATTCCGCCCATTTCCCTGAGAGGATCGAATAATATCTCCTTCATGGAATTCAGAGTTTTATAGTTGATGAATTTTCGTCTATCAACCACATCACCCAAATGTATTACATCGGTGATACCTCTCTCTTTTAACGTAGGAAAAAATACATTTTCATAAAACTTACGAAAAAAATCTGTAAAAATCAGACTATCATTGCGTGCCCCAAAATGGGTATCAGTAATTAATGCAATTTTCATGCGTGAGCTCTGTCTATGTAAAATGTTAAAGGGGAAAATGAAACGACTTTATCATCTTCCTTGGCAGGTTTGGGTTTTTTCTTCTTTCGTTTCTTCTCTTCAAATGCGTGTATGAACTCTTGAATAGAGGCCCGTTTATCAGTTGTCAAAGGTGTTGCACCAGAAGAAACGGCTTGTGTTTCGTTTTGTCCCATTTCTCCCATATCCACATGATCTTCTAAAGAACTATATTCTTCCATCGTTTTGTACTTAATGTACAATTGTTTTTTCTCTTTTTCTATTCTTCGTAAAAATGCAAAATATATTATTTGAGTAAAATATGCAAATGGATTTGCTGATTTTTCTGGATTGAAATTACTCGCATACATAACACTATTTTCTATCCCATCACTTACCATTTCTTCTCTAAATGCATAGTTTATAAAGTTTGGTCTATGGGACAATCTCTCTGCTATTTTGAGAAAACATTCCCCTGCATAATCTGGTATTATGGGTAATTCAGTATCGTTATCTTTTGCTTGTAAATATTTTTCACGATAATCCGACATTACTTCCAGAAATTTTTCATTATTGACATAATGTTGTTTCTTTCGTGCCACATTCACCTACCTTTCTTATTTGAGTTCATTATAATAAGTATATCAAGTTTTATTAAATTTGTCAAGTTAAAAAAAATAAAATAAAACACTTGACTTTTCTCTCTAAAATTGTTATAATGAGTCTGTGATGGTTTGAATAGGAATAGTATAGATGTGATAAGGAAAGTATTCACTTGTGTATATTTTCACTCGTTCTATAAAATGATTTAATGTATAATTCCTTTTACCATTATAACTTAAATCATCGGAAATATCATAAAGAGTTGCTGCCTCTTTAGTATCCGACTTCCTCAATCCTCTACCTATCGATTGCAAGTTTCTAATACGACTCTTAGAAGGAGAAGCGAAAACAATGTTATGAAGATTCCTAATGTTGATGCCGGTACTGTATACGCCATAGCTTGCACATATAATAGCATCTTTTTCCTTCTCGACAAGTTCTCTAACTTTTTCTCTTGTATCTGCATCTGTTCCTCCATAAACAAAAAAGATTTTTCTAGAAGAATCAATTATTTCTTCTAATATTGAATGTAGTATATTGCCATGTTTTTCTATTAATTGAAACAAAACCAACGTATTTCCTGTAAGTCCTTTTACTAGATTACAAATATATTTGTTTCGTTCTGAATGGCCAACCAAAAAATTTATTTCTTCTTGATAATTCAATTTTGAAATTTTTGCGGCTACTTCTTTAGAATATTTGAGAACAAGACATCGTATGGCAATCGATGATAATGTTTTTTTCTTGATAAGTTCTTTGGTACTTGTTACCCTCTTTGTTGTACCAAATAACCCCTCTAATATTAATTTATGCACCTCAACATCATCAAGAGTTCCAGTTGTTCCAATTCGGTAAGGTGCATTCTCCAAATTCTTCATTATTTTCGTAAGTGACTTGGCCTTGTAAAGATGGGCCTCATCTCCAATTACCAATTTAAAATCTGTGTAGAAATCCTTTTTCAATTCATACAAGGATTGCCATGTTGAAATTATAATTGGTTTGTCTGTTACCTTTTCCTGACCTCCAAAAATTTTGTGGACGAATTTTTCGACTTCAAATGTCTTGTCTGCTTTTGCATAGGCTTCAAAATCAGAATACATCTGACTTACCAACGAAAGTGTTGGTACAATAACCAACGACTTCTCAGGGAAGTAATAACGAATCAGATAGTAAATAATGAGAGATTTACCAGATGCAGTAGGTGAAAGAAGTACACATCTTCGTTCATTAATTGAATGTCGTATTGCGTTATTTTGATAATCTCTTAGTTTATATTCACAGGGAAATGATGTAAGAAACTTAAAATATTCTTCATTGGATATGAGTTCGATTGAATCATTTGTTTGATCAATAAGATCATATTCTCTGTCATTTGCAAATCGTTGTATTCTATTTTTTAATCCATAATATATTCTACCACTGTCCATGTTGTAAAGATAAACATAACCATCCCACTTTCTCCTTCTGAACATCGGCATGAATTGATAATCTTTTGGATGAAATCGAAAATAGTGGTTGAGTTCCATCTTCACTCCTGGCTCGCAAGAAAGTCGTAGATATACCTCGTTCTCTTTTTCCATTATGATTTGCATAATTACCCAAGTCCTGCAACAAATTTCCTCCAATTGATTGCATTATTAATATGAAAACTTCTATTCTCAATCATTGAAAGAACCGATTTCAGGTAGTCTACTTTTCCTTCTTGTTCATTCAATATCTTCTCAGCTTTCTGCAATGATTCGTCGGCTGCAACGTAGTGTTTTTCTAATTCGGTTTTTGAAATTCGTATGTTGTGATCAGGCGCCTTGCCATTCTTAGAAATGACTACTTCCCAACGTTGTTGAAAAAGAACTTTCCAGTGAGTTTTGAGATCACTGAGTTTGCGTTTTTCTTTGGAATATATGTTTAAGTATTTTTGATGTAGATTGGGTATTTTCAATGATTCATTGTCCAAATCTTTATCATCAATGTGAGAGTCCTCTCCCCACATTTCCATAATGTCTTCAATTGTCATAATTTTTTTAGTTGTTCAATAGATTCTTTATTTCATAATTTGTATAACGAAATCCTACCGTAGCAGTAAAATATTCTAAATCAGTATTTGCACTATCAAAATCAAGTGCAGAAAGAGAAATTGGAAACGCCTCATAAAAATGAAATTCCATTTGGGGATTCATTGCACTTGTCAAAATAGTAAGAACAAGTGTCGAAACTGTTCCTCCCCTTTGAGTTAAATCAGATTGTGCTTTGAGTAAACGATAATTTTCACCCCCTTCTGCCAAACCCAATGCAATTATACGATCATAAATTTCTATCCAATTTTTCATGTGTTCATCAACAATAAATCTGACAGATAGTTCTTCAAAATTAACCTTGTTTCCGGCAAAAGGCATAGTTACATATGGTGTAAATACATCTATTCCTTCAATTGATACACCAGGCACATTTATTGCCTGACAAAACCAAGTTAAATTTGGTGCATCTTGCATTGTCAGTCTAAAACTGATATTTGAAAGATAATTTAAATTGTCTGGTACTGTACTTCCTGCGGCCATGATTTCCTTTTTAGTCCTTCTATACTATTTATTCAACAGATTTTCAAACTCGCCATAATCCATATCTTTTCCAACAAAAATAAATTTAGAATTTGGGTATTCTTCTTCGATGTGTTTATGTTGACCAACCCAAGAATCTTGTTTTTCATCGTGAAATTCTGTAATAGAAGTTCCAAGAAATATACCATCTTTTGTTTGATCGTGATAATAATCAAACCCTACGCAATAAAAAAATGTTTCACTAGGATTTTGTTGAGCGGCCAAACGGAGTGCAACTGTATCAGTAACCCATTCTTCAAATGTAGTATCTGACCACCAAGCAATATTTTCAGTTGGATCAGATGAATCAATCCAAATGAAATACATAACCCCTTCATGTGCAAATTGAATGAAATTGTCTGTTTTTGGTTGATTCTCTCCGATTTTATATTTTTTATCGGTTGTCTGTTTAAGCATGTCATAATGCATACTTGGAATTAAATCAAATCCTCTAAAATAACACTTGTATTTTTTCGTCAGATCATTGGTTATCAATTCCAATTGTGCATCGATATCTTGACAAACTAAATGGTCTGGTACGAATTTGCGATAAATTAAATCACAACCATATGTTGTATGTTTTTTGAAAAGATTGAAATCCGAAACAGATTTTGATTGACCATTTCCTATCACTATGATCATTGCGGCCTCACTGGAAAATTATCACTACAAATAAAAAAAGGGAGTAGATTTCTCCACTCCCTTTCAGAAATCCTACTATATGTAGGTCAAGTATTACATCAAGTTGGTAATTGCAGCTTTTCTGTAATATACATTCAGGTGAGGATTAGTTCCAAGAACACCTGTCATACGACCAGTTGAAGCACTTGCATTTTCTGCAAATGGGTTTGCAACTAGACCATAACGTGTTTTGAAAGCAATCTGTGGTTGAAAACTAGAACTATCAACCGCACGAACCATTTGCAACGGAACGTATGGGCAATAGAATATACCAGCATCCATCGGTGAATCACCTTTGTAACCTACACAATAAAATTCTTGTGCATTTGCATCAGCATATGGATCAACATATACTTTATAGCGTCCGTTAAGAACTCCGGCAAAAGTTGAAGATGAAGTATCTGTATTCAGATCTGTGCTCATTGCAGGAGCATAATCCAAAATACCTGCCATCTGAAGGGCAGAAGCAACATCAGATGAAGTCATCAGAATGTTTCCTTTTCCTCTTCGTGTGTCTTTACCAATCTGGTTTGCATCTTTTTCAATCTGCATCATCAGACCTTTGAATTTCTCAACCATCCAACGACCATTGGAATCGGTATCAAGGTCAAACAGACCAGCAGTAGTTGTACCGACTTGAGCTCCTGCAGCAGCGTTGATGTAAATCTTACGAATTACTTCTCGGTTGATTTCTGCAAGAATTTCCATAGACAGAATGTTAGCAAGTTCTGCTTCTGCATCCAGACCATGAACTGCACGTAAATCCTGTGCGAGTTCCATTGAATAGGAACCTTTCAGGGCACGTGTACCAGCGGCGATTGAAATCTTCTCAATTGAGAAGGACATTTCACCAGCAACATCACCCTCACCACCGTCTGTTTCCAGAGCACTTGATGCGGAATATTCGTTACCAGTTTGTGCAGTACCATCAGCTGCTGTGATCAAAAGACCAGGCGTCTTAACTAAGTCACCCGATGCGTGTCCTGGCGTACCAGATTCACTTGCAACGGTGTCAGCATTGACTCCAGGCATTTCCGCACCTGACATAGAATTGACTCGACTCTTGAGAGCAAAGATCAATCCAGTTGGGCCGGACATTGGTTGTACACCACAAACATCGTATGCTACGAGTTGAGGCATTGCACGCCGTACCATTGAGATCAAAACTGGATCTGCAAAATCGGCACTAGCTTGGACTGACGCACCAGCTACACCACCTAAAGATGGGTTAGTGGATGTTAATCCCATTACCGTAGTAGGGGTTGCCTCTGTCAAGAGTCCTGCTCCACCTTGATCTTGAGCATACTGAGATTCAGTATTTTCAAGACATAAAGCAGTGACTGCTCTACGATATGAATCATTGATCTTAGGAAGATCTGGATGATCCAAAACTGGCGCCCACTTCTTATTAATTGTTTCTGAGAGTTGCATTTTTTAAACTCCTTAAATTGTTAAAAAAACTTAAAATTATTATTAATTACGAGCAATAGCTTTACTATATGCTTCCATGATGTTATTCATCTTAGGTTCAGAAACCTCTTCTCCTTCAGATGCATCAACTTGTTCAACATTTTCATCCTGTTTTGTTTGATTAGGGAAATAACTTTCCTTAATCGTCTTAACTTTATTCTCAAAATCGTCTTTATCATCTTCATAAGAAACACCCTCTACGAGAGATTTCATCTTTTCAGATTGTGTGTCTGCAAGGTCTTCGCAAACTTCTTCTAAGATCTTGTCCTTACGATATTCGTTAAGTTCACTTGTAACTTGAACGTTATCATCAATTTGAGAATTTAATTTACCTTCAAGTTCTTCCACCTTATCGTAAAGGCTTTCAACGATGTCAACTTTTTCGTCTGGAACTTCGATATAATGTTCGGTAAAGAGATTTTTAAGTCCACCGATGAACTCTTCAGTAAGTTCACTCTTTAATGAACTATCAAGTGCAAGTTCATTCTCTTTCATCCACTCTTCAACTACGTAGTTGAGATAACCATCGACTTTTTCAGTCAATTCGTCACGGAATGAAACAATCTCTTCTTGAAGATCTGACTGATACTCTTTTTCAAGTTCGTCAATCTTTCCAGTTGCAATTTCCATTACTTTCTGATGAACTGCCGCTTCAAAGATAGTAGAAGCTTTGGTCTTAAACTCTTCTGAAAGTTCTTCACCATCTACTAATGCATCGATATCTTCTTTTACATTAATTTCAGGCATGGAAATTTTAATTTTCTTTTTCTTTTTACCAACTTCATCTTTTTCTGGATCAGAATCGGCTGGTGTGGGGCCTCCAAGATCTTCTGCTTCTGCAACATCCATAAGATCTTTCCATTTCGCAGAAACTTCTTCTTTTTTCAGACCATTGACTTTATCGAAAAGGGCTTTGATCATAGCAGATTTAGTAGAAGGAACTTTATATTCCTCTTTCTTTACTTGCTCTTCTTCTTCCTCTTCTTCGTCATCATCATTATCTTCGTCTTCGTCATCGTCTTCTTTGACTTTTGCTTTGGGTGCTTCTGCAACAATTTCTTCTTCTTCAATTTGTTCTGGAGCTTCAACAAGTCCTTCTTGCTCAGTTTCTTCCAGAATTTCTTCTTGAGTTGTATTTTCCATAGAACTTGATACTCCTAATAGTTAATGGTATTTTTCGTTTACTGTAGTAATATTTATAATATCACAACTTTGATAATAAATTTTTAAACTCGTTTATTTTTACTTCCTCAAGTTTTCTGGAAGAGGCTTTTAGAATATTATTCCTTGCCCGTTCTATATCTTGTTCACGCAAAAGTCCATTATCCCAAATCCATTCTCTTCCTTCCATAATACCTTCTACGAAAGCATTTGGTGCGGATGGATCTGCAACAATATCTGCTGCGGTTGCAAGATAAAAATCTTTTTGTACAATTTGAGAGTTCTTTTCATCTGGTTTTAATGTTCCCATTCCTCTTGAAGAAACACCTAGTCTTGCACCCTCATCAATCAAACACTTAACAATCTTTCCATTTGGTGTGTTTAAAACTTTTGCACGCCCAACAAAATTCTTACCTTCTTTCACCAAAGAGGTGATCATATGCGATGCACGATCTAAATTAACTGTCGGGCCGTCAGGGTGTCCAAGTTCTCCAAATGCACGTTTTGGTGTAACATATTCATTAACATATCTATCTACTTCTTTTTCAAGAACAGGTAAAGGATAAACCCTTCCGTTTTTGTTCTTTTTTTCAGACTGCATGAAGATACCTTCAATGAAGTACTGTTTAGGTTTAGCACCTTCTTCGATTAATTCATACTCTACAGATTCTTGTAATTCGCATATAAGTTTCATTTGTCTATCCTACTTTGCGTTACTGAATGCAAAATCCAAGATTTTTAAGAAAGATTTTGTATCTTTATTCATGTTATCTTGCATTTTTTTCTTGTTAGAACTATTTAGTGTGTCAAAGGTTTTCAAAATAGTTTTTGCGGATTCGGGGTCAATTGGAACCGATGTACCGCTTTTAAACTTAATATCCGCTTCTTTTTTCTTTTTTACAACTGATCTTAATTGATCTACAACATCTTCCGTCAAAGGTTTTTCTGACCGAATTACCTCTTCAACTTTCTTCTCTTTAACAGGAAAACCTATTGATTTTCTAAACTCTTTGTACGTTTTCATTATTATCTACTCGGCCCACCATCAGCAATTTTGGTATATGTTCCATTTGTTACATTTGCCAATAAAAATTGATCTGATTCTTTATGAATAACGGTTAATGAAGCGGCAGGTACAGTAACAGAACCTTGAACTGTTCCATCGGTTCCACCTTCAGTTCCATCATTTTTAACTACTGAAATAATAGAAATCGCCGATGCGTAAACCGCAACCGCCGTTGCTTTACCCAATCCTAAATTTGTAGCTGTTGTGGCAGTCTTTGCGGCTAATAGTTTCATTGTGTCTCCGTTGTTTCTGGTTCTGGTTCAGCCTGAATCTCTACTTCTGGTTCTTCAACTGGAATTTCTTCTTTGTCCGAAAACATTCTGGCAGAAACTTCTCGTTTTCTGGTTTCCAATCCGTCTATTACTTTACTTGTAATTATCTGATCAAATGCATCGTGAACCTGTGTAGGACTACTTTTCATCGAATAATCTATAATATCTACTGTTTTAAAATTTTGTTCTGCCATTTTTATCTCCAAAAATTATCTATTAATATTTATAAACTTTTAAAGGTGTAACCCTCTAATATTCTTCTTCTCCACCTTCTCCTTCACCTCCACCCTCTTCTTCTGCTTCTTTTGCCATCAATTCATCTTGTCTCTCAACTTCTGATGCTGTTTGTTTAAGAATATTTGTACGAAACCACTCTTTAGAATAATACTTTCCAACATAATCCTCTGAGTTTCTTGCAAGATCTAAACGCTGAGACATAGTTTCTTGATGTTTAAATTCTGAATAGTAATGATCCTTTTCAAATCTGTAATGAACCTTATCCTTAATCTTAGCCCATTCCGCAGCAGTCATAACATTTTTCAGAATCAACTGTCTTTCCATTATTTCATCAAATAAAATTGAGAATCTTGTCTGCAACTTTTTGATAAATTTACTGAAAAGTAATTCATCTCTTGTAATTTCACTTTCTCTTCCCAAAGAAAATCCCGACTCTGCTTCAAGTCGTGAGACAGGAACGTGCATTGCTTTGTATAATTTTCGTTGAAAGTACTCTACATCTTCCAATTGACCAAGATTTTCTCCGCCAGGAAGTGTGGTAATTTCTGTTCCCCTACCACCTTCTCTTCGTGGCAACCAGTAATCCTCTAACATTGATTGGTGTCTGCGATCATCTTTGACTTCACCAGAATCCGAATCGTAAACCAATCGGTTCTTGTAACGTGTCATGATATCACGAATATATTGTTCGGCCTTGAGTTTTGGTAGGTTTCCTACATCAATATAGAAAATTCTGCGTTCTGGTGCTCGTGATATACGATAGATAACAATCGCATCTTCTACCATTCGGAGTTGATTTAATGGTTTAATTGCCTTATGAAGATAAGACATTACTGCATTTTTTTGAGGATTTAATAAACCTGAAGTTGCATATGCAATACTATCACCCGAAATTATAATACCAGAAGAGGATCGACTATGTAATCCAGCCTCATTGTAAGTATACGTAGGAACTACATTTACTTTTGCTTTTCTAGGGTCAGTCGTTTTTTCTGTTTTGACTTGTTTGACTTTTTTAACTTTTGTAGCATCCAAACTTCGGAGTTCTACAATACCACGTTTTGGGTCATTTTCATCTATCATAATGTGATAATACAATCTTCCTTCAATGTACCATCTGCGAAAAATATCATGACCATAATTGTTAAAGTTTAAAAGATCCAATACAGTATCGAATTCTGTACGAACTTTTTTCTTAATACTTTCTGTGAGATCTGTTTTGTCGAGAACAACTGATACTGAAGGAAGGATATCATCAACGATAATAGCATCATTTACAACATTATCAATTGCAATTTCACAATCAGACATTTGTGACATATCACGATATTTAAGAATAAGTTCTACCTCATTCTTATATTGTCCATCCATATCAAGAGAGTAACCAGCGGCCCCTGCTCCCGATACCATCATGGAACCATCATCACTTTCTGGAAGTGTGAACGCAGGAACATTAGCGTTTGCTAATTCCTGACTTTTTCTTTCAATCTTAAACCCAAATATTTCAAATGCCATAATTTTTTCCTACTGATTTTTTATCCAATTCCTACTATATTTTCTGGCGGAACTGGTAAATTTGATGCTGAA
>Ga0208766_1000998_pt1 | contig 15498 bp, 13 predicted proteins | sample ETN01SmetaG_3_FD_185792 | JGI IMG/M metagenome (GOLD analysis project Ga0208766, IMG submission 185792) | Marine microbial and viral communities from oxygen minimum zone, Eastern Pacific Ocean - ETNP2014F12-01SV263 (SPAdes) (version 2) | ecosystem: Environmental > Aquatic > Marine > Oceanic ... | reverse complement strand
GTCTTTATCTTAACGTCAGTATGAATTATTTTTGTAACGAAATTTTAAAGGTTATCATAAGAGTTTTTATAACTAACCATCTTGAATAGGATAAAAATAAAATATTTAAAAGGGGTTTTAATTCCCCTCTTTTTCATAACTAGCCTTAGCTTCAATTTTTTATTTAGCCAAGACGAACAAATTCTTGCAGGCAAAAAACTTTTTAATACCCATTGTGCTTCATGTCATAAGATAAAAAAGAAATCTATTGGGCCTGCTTTAAGAGGTGTCTCAGAAGAACATGATCGTGACTGGCTTTATTCATGGATAAAGAATAGTCCCGCTATGATTAAATCTGGAGACCCGCAAGCAGTTGCTATTTGGGAAGAATATAATAAAACGGCAATGAACGCCTTCCCTCAGCTTTCAGATTCTGACATAGATAATATACTTGCTTATGCAGATTATATACCTCCTGTTCCTGTGACAGCTCAATCTGTTGCTGTTAATAATAGCGAAAATAATTCAGGAAATTACAATGATCTTGTACTAGGGATACTTGTTTTAGTTTTTTTGATTTTGGTTGTAATGTTAATTTTAGTTAAACGAACTTTAATTAGAATAGCATCTGCAAGTGGAGTTGAAATTATTTCTAAAAAAGCTTCAACAGAAAGTATACCTATTTCTATTTTGAACGCCTTTGCAAAAAATCAATTCTTAGTTTTTTTTACCGTTATAATATTATTGTTATCGAGTGGATATTTTGTATATGCTTGGATGATGCAAATAGGAGTAGATCAAGGATATATGCCAGTTCAACCCATTCATTATTCTCATAAAATCCATGCAGGTGCTAATAAAATAGAATGTAAGTACTGCCATTCTTCTGTTAGGGTTTCAAAGCATTCGGGTATACCTTCACTTAATGTATGTATGAATTGCCATAAAAATATTTCAGAGTATAATGGCGAAGAAGATATTGAAAATGGATACGATAAAGAATTTTATACAAAAGAGATAAAAAAGCTATATGCAGCTGTTGGATGGGATGAGAACAATCAAGTTTATACTGGAAAAACTCAGCCTGTAAAATGGGTAAGAATACATAACTTGCCTGATCATGTATATTTTAATCATGCGCAACATGTTGAGGTAGGTAAAATTGAATGTCAAAAATGTCATGGACCAGTTGAAGATATGGAGATAATGTATCAGCATTCTCCTTTAACTATGGGATGGTGTCTTAATTGTCATAAGGAATCAAATATAGATTTAAAAGGGAATGAGTATTATACTAAAATTCATGAGGAGTTATCTAATAAGTATGGTGTTGAAAAATTGACAATTGCTCAAATGGGAGGTCTTGAATGTGGGAAATGCCATTATTGATGTATTTAAAAAGAATTTAATTTTTTATGGAAAACAATAAAAAATATTGGAAGAGTTCTGAAGAGCTTAAAAAAGGGAGTAAAATTTTAAATGAGTTTAAGAATAAAGAATTTGTTCAAAAACTTCCTGAAGATATTTTTAATACAAACAAACAAGCTTTAGAGGATTCCTCTACCAATAGAAGAGATTTTTTAAAGTATGTTGGGTTTAGTACTGCTGCAGCTTCTATTGCAGCTTGTGAAGGGCCCGTGATAAATTCGGTTCCATATGTTGTTAAACCGGAAGAAATTGTGCCAGGCAATGCAAATTATTATGCTTCTGTTATTGCAGATGGATATGATTTTAGAAACGTACTTGTAAAAACCAGAGAGGGTAGGCCAATAAAAATTGAGCGAAATAAAGAAGCACTTAGCTTTGGAGAATGTAATGCACGTGTAATGGCATCCATTCTTTCTCTATATGATTCGGATAGATTGCAAGGGCCAATGTTAAAGGGGGAGGATGTCTCATGGGATGATTTTAATCAACAAATTATGGACAAACTAACTGTTCTTTCTGATCAGGAAAAGACGGTTATTCTTTTGACACAGACATTGGCAAGTCCTACGACACAAAAAATAATAGATGATTTTATTTTAAAATATCCTAATGTAAAACATGTTATTTATGACAATATTTCATCAAGTGAAACTCTAGATGCATTTGAAAGTTTATTTGGAATTAGGGCTTTTGTAGATTATGATTTTTCTAAGGCTGAAACTATTGTTTCAATTGACGCAGATTTTTTAGGAGATTGGCAAGGAGGAGGATATGAAGGGGGATATACAAAAGGCAGGATTCCTAAAGGGAAAAAAGGAAAGTCTTCTATGTCTCATCATATTCAATTCGAATCAAATATGACTTTAACGGGAGCTAATGCAGACCATAGAATTCCTTGTAATCAGAATGTATTAAAAAAGATTGTTGTAGAAATATATTCTCAGATTTTAGGTATAAAGAAAGCTATGCTTCCAGGATTAAATGATCTAGATGATCATCTTAAAAATAGAATTTCTTTGACCTTACAAAGATTGAAAAAATCTAAAAGTAAAGCAGTGATTGTTTCTGGAATAGAAAATGTGGAAATACAGAAAATGATTATAGAGATTAATCAATTTTTGAAAAGTAGTGCTATGGATATTGAGCAACCAAGATTAATTAGAAAAGGTAAAAATGCCCTGATTAAAAATGTTGTTGATGGTATAATAGATAATTCAATACACGGTATTATAGCTATTGGAGTTGATCCTGGATACACTCTCCCTAACGGAGATAAATTTGTTAAAGCACTTGAAAAACTAGATCTTTCTGTAGTATTTTCATTAAAAGAAAATCAAACTTTAAATGGAGCAGAATATGTTGCGGCGACACCACACTGTCTTGAGGGTTGGGGGGATTATGAATTTAAGTTGGGTCATTATAGCCTTGCACAGCCAACCATTCGTCCATTATTTGATACAAGACAATTTCAAGATGTTCTTTTAAAATGGATTGGGAAAGATTCAAATTATTATCAGGAGATAAAGAAAAATTGGAAAGAAAATATTTTAGAAGGAATTCCATGGAATAAAAGTCTTCATGATGGATTCTATATCTCTGATAAGAAATTTAAGCCAAAATCTATTGATTTAAGTAATAGAGGACATGATTTTTCCAAGCTTTGGAAGCCCTCTGAAGTTGATTTTATTGAGTTAATTCTATACTCAAAAATTGGAATGGGGGATGGTAAACAAGCAAACAATCCTTGGCTTCAAGAATTTCCCGATCCTGTAACTAGAACAACTTGGGATAACTATCTAACAGTTTCGATGAAAGATGCTAAAAAAATTGGTTTTAAAAACATCAATGTTGCTAATGGAGGGTTAAATGGCAGTTATGCAAAGATTGAGGTTGGAGAAAAAGAAATAGTTGCACCAGTTATAATTCAGCCTGGACAGGCAGAAGGAACAATGGGACTGGCTTTTGGTTATGGAAAAATTCATGGACTAAAAAAAGAAATGCAAGTTGGTGTAAATGCATTTCAGGTTTATAATGATTTTAATAAAACGCAAGAGGTCAAAGTAAGTCTTAATGAAAGTGGTTATCACGAATTTGCTTGTATTCAACTCCAGAATACCTTGATGGGGAGAGGAGACATAATCAAAGAAACTACTCTTGAAGTTTTTAATACAAAAGATAAATCCTATTGGAATCCTATTCCTGTTGTTTCTAAAAATCATATTGAAACTCCAGTGACTTCACCTGAAGTTGATATTTGGGAATCGTTCGATCATTCAATTGGGCATCATTTCAATATGTCAATTGATCTAAATGCTTGCACAGGATGTGGAGCATGTATTATAGCTTGTAACTCTGAAAACAATGTTCCTGTTGTAGGGAAGAGTGAAGTAAGAAAGTCTAGAGACATGCATTGGCTAAGAATAGACAGATATTATTCATCTGAGCAAACTTTTGAATCTGACAATGAGGCAGTAGAGGCAATATCTGGTTTAGGTGAAACCCTTAGTGTAATGGATGAAATGGAAAAAGCCAATGAAAATCCTGAAGTTGCTTTTCAGCCCATAATGTGTCAGCATTGCAATCATGCCCCTTGTGAAACTGTATGCCCAGTTGCTGCAACTTCTCATGGCAGACAAGGACAAAATCATATGGCTTATAACCGATGTGTTGGAACTAGATATTGCGCAAATAACTGTCCTTATAAAGTTCGAAGATTTAATTGGTTCAGATATAATAAAAATGACGAATTTGATTACAATATGAATGACGATTTGGGAAGAATGGTCCTTAATCCAGATGTGGTTGTAAGATCCCGAGGAGTAATGGAAAAATGTTCTATGTGTATTCAAATGACCCAAAAGACAATTTTAGACGCAAAACTTGAAGAACGTGAAATTAAAGATGGTGAGTTTCAAACCGCTTGTTCAAAAGCTTGTGATAGTAAAGCAATTGTTTTTGGAGATATTAATGATTCAAAGAGTGAAATTAAAAAACTTAAGGGAAATGATCGATCATATCATTTGCTTGAGAGTGTTGGCACAAAACCCAACGTTATTTACCAAACAAAAATTAGAAACAAAAATATTTCTTAAAAGAAAAATATATGGCATCGCATTATGAAGCACCCATTCGAAAGCCACTAGTAACAGGAGATAAAACTTATCACGATGTTACGTTAGATGTTGCAGCTCCTGTTGAGGGTAAACCTAATCGTCAATGGTGGATTGCTTTTGGGATTTCACTTACCGTTTTCATGTGGGGTTTAGGTTGCATAATCTATACTATTTCAACTGGTATTGGTGTATGGGGATTAAATAAAACTGTTGGATGGGCTTGGGACATTACTAATTTTGTTTGGTGGGTAGGTATAGGTCATGCAGGCACTCTTATTTCGGCAGTTCTTCTGTTATTCAGGCAAAAATGGAGAATGGGAATCAATAGATCTGCTGAAGCGATGACTATTTTTTCTGTTATACAAGCAGGATTATTTCCTATAATTCATATGGGGAGACCTTGGTTAGGATATTGGATGCTTCCTATTCCAAACACATTCGGCTCAATATGGGTGAATTTTAATTCTCCACTTCTGTGGGATGTTTTTGCGATTTCAACTTATTTATCAGTGTCTTTAGTTTTTTGGTGGACAGGATTGTTGCCAGATTTTGCAATGATTAGAGATAGGGCAATAAAACCTTTTCAGAAGAAAATCTATAGTTTATTAAGTTTTGGCTGGAGCGGCAGAGCTAAAGATTGGCAGCGTTTTGAAGAAGTTTCTTTGGTACTTGCTGGATTAGCTACGCCCTTAGTTTTGTCAGTTCATACAATTGTATCTATGGATTTTGCAACATCTGTTATTCCAGGTTGGCACACAACTATATTCCCACCATATTTTGTTGCAGGCGCAATATTTTCTGGGTTTGCAATGGTTCAAACACTTCTTATTATTATGAGAAAAGTTTCAAATTTAGAGGATTATATAACCGTGCAGCATATTGAGCTTATGAATATTGTTATAATGATAACTGGTTCTATAGTTGGGACTGCTTATATAACAGAACTTTTTATTGCTTGGTATTCGGGAGTGGAATATGAACAATATGCATTTTTAAATCGTGCCACGGGTCCTTATTGGTGGGCTTATTGGGCCATGATGTCATGTAATGTTTTTTCACCCCAATTTATGTGGTTCAAAAAACTAAGAACTAGTATAATTTTTTCATTTATAATTTCAATAGTGGTAAATATTGGAATGTGGTTTGAAAGATTTGTGATTATTGTAACTTCCCTTCATAGAGATTATCTACCTTCATCATGGACTATGTTTTCACCAACATTTGTAGATATCGGGATTTTTATGGGAACCGTTGGTTTTTTCTTTGTTTTATTTTTGCTTTATGCAAAGTATTTTCCTGTAATAGCACAAGCTGAGGTCAAAACAATTTTAAAATCTTCTGGAGAAAAATATAAAAAACTTAGGGATGGAAAATAAAAATACCATTGTACATGCAATTTATGATGATGATGATGTACTGTTAGATGCAGTTAGAGAACTTCGCGCAAAGAGATATCACATTGAGGAAGTTTATACTCCTTTCCCAGTGCATGGTTTGGATAAGGCTATGGGGTTATCTGAAACGCGAATAGCTATAACATCTTTTATATATGGTTGTTTAGGTTTTGCTGTTTCCATTCTTATGATGAATTATATGATGATTCAGGATTGGCCTCAAAACATTGGTGGAAAGCCAAGTTTTTCATATGTGGAGAATATGCCAGCTTTTGTTCCTATAATGTTTGAATTGACGGTATATTTTGCGGCTCACCTAATGGTCATTACATTTTATTTAAGAAGCAGACTATGGCCATTTAAAAAAGCTGAAAATCCTATTCCATCAACAACTGATGATAAATTTTTAATCGAGATTGATCATTACAATAGTCAGAGTGAATTAAAGAAAATTTTAAAAAAAACAGGAGCCATTGAGATTTTGTTAAAAGAAAAAAATAATTAGAATGAAAAAGATTTTATTGTTTATAATTTCTTCATTGTTGTTTGTGATCATTCAATCTTGTTTTGATCCTTCAGCACCTAATTATCAGTATTTCCCTGATATGTACGAACCTATAGGGTATACTACCTATTCTGAATCTGATGCATTTCCAAATGGAATTGAAGCTCAGGAGCCGGTGGAAGGAACTATAGCAAGAGGATGGATGTTATATGAATATCCAAACACAAATGAGGGATATGAAGAAGCTAAAATTAAATTAGTTTCACCAATTGAATTTAATCAAGAAGATAAGATTATTGCAAAGGAACTTTATGGTATTTATTGTGCTTTATGTCATGGAAATAAAGGGGATGGGCAAGGGATTTTAATGAAGCGAGAAAAATTTTTGGGAGTCCCAAGTTATGCTGATAGAGATATAAGTTTGGGTAGCATTTACCATGTTTTAGTTTATGGAAGAAATGCTATGGGATCTCACGCAGGACAGCTTAGTATAAAAGAACGATGGCAAGTTGCACATTATGCTATGGAACTTCGTAAAGAATTAATTAAAAAATAGTTTTTGTGATGGCTAATTATAGATTTTCCAATAGGCTTAAGAATTTTTCTAGAATTTTGATGATTCTTGGAATTATTGGACTTGCTTATGGTTTTTTGTCAGCTCCTTCAAATTTAGAAGAAGCACAAGCTATGGTTTCTGATAGTCATCATGAGGAGGGACATTCTGAAAAAGTTTTAAATCAAGGAGATAATTCCAGTGCTGCTTATCATGACGAAAAAGAGTCTTCTTCTGATAATAATGATCATAGCGAGCATTTATTACATAAACTTCAAAATAAGCCATGGGCCGCACTTTATGTAGCAGCCTTATTTTTTATGATGATTTCACTTGGTACTTTGGCTTTTTATGCAATTCAGAGAGCTTCCCAAGCAGGTTGGTCACCAGTGCTTTATAGAGTTATGGAGGGAATTACAGCATACTTACTCCCAGGGTGTTTGATTGTATTTTTAATACTTGTTCTTTCAGGATTTCATATGAATCATCTATTTATATGGATGGATCCAGAAGTTGTTGCTCATGACGAGATAATAAAGGCAAAGATAGGGTATTTAAATACTCCATTTTTTCTTTTAAGAGCAGGTTTTTATATTCTTGGGTGGTGTGCGTATAGGTATTTTTCTAGAAAATTTTCCTTGGCTCAAGATAAAGCAAAGGATATTTCATACCACAAGAAAAATTTTAGGATTTCTGCTGCTTTTTTAGTTTTCTTTATTGTAACAGAATCTATGATGTCTTGGGATTGGATAATGTCAATAGACCCTCATTGGTTTAGTACTCTTTTTGGATGGTATGTTTTTGCCAGCATGTTTGTTTCTGGAATTACTGTAATAGCACTTGTGACGATTTATCTTAAGTCTAAAGGATATTTGGAGTTTGTTAATAATAGTCATATTCATGATTTAGGTAAGTTTATGTTTGGGATAAGTATATTTTGGGCATATTTATGGTTTTCTCAATTCATGTTAATTTGGTACGCAAACATTCCTGAAGAGGTTACCTACTTTATTACCAGGATAGAAGATTATAATTTACCTTTTTTCAGTATGCTTGCACTAAATTTTATTTTACCATTATTAATTTTGATGAATAGTGATTATAAGCGTGTTAATTATTTTATAGTAATTACGGGGATTATTATCATAATTGGTCATTATATTGATGTGTTTAATATGATAATGCCATCAGCTGTTGGAGATCAGTGGTTTTTTGGCATTTCTGAGATAAGTGCATTTATATTTTTTGCAGGCCTCTTTATATATATTGTATTTAGAGAAATTTCTAGAGCGTCACTTTTTCCAAGTGGAGATCCTTTCATGGAGGAGAGCAAAAGATATCATTATTAATTTAAATTTTTTTTATAAATGACAGAAGAAGTCCTTTTATCAACAGTTTTACTCTCACTTACAATTTTAGTTTTGATAGCTATTTCGCTTTGGCAGGTAGCTAAAATATTTGAGATGTCTCAACCGCGTGTTGAAAATTCACAAATAGCAGAGGAGAGTGATAATCGATTTAATGGGAAACTAATGTTAGCTTTTTTATTTTTTATATATGGGTTAACTTTTTATTCTTTTTGGAGATGGGGAGATGTATTATTGCCTGAGTCATCATCGGAGCATGGATACATATACGATAACCTTATGTGGACTACTTTTGCAGTTATCTTTTTTGTTCAAACAGTCACTCAGGCTTTACTTCACTATTTTGCGTATAAATATCATGGTAAAAAAGGACAAAAAGCACTTTTTTATCCTGACAACATGAAGCTCGAATTGATATGGACAATTATCCCAGCGATTGTTTTGGCTATGATTATTCTATATGGTCTTTATACTTGGAGTAAAATAATGATGTTTGAAGAAAATGAAGATGCTCTTGTTGTTGAGTTGTATGCTCAGCAATTTAACTGGAAGGCAAGATATGCAGGAGATGATGGCGTTCTTGGAGATGCCAATGTACGTTTTCTTCAAGATTTTGATGGCAGGAATTTAGTGGGAATAGATTATACAGATCCAAATGGATTTGATGATGTTGTTGTACAAGAGCTTCACCTTCCTGTTGATCGAGATGTAATTTTTAAAATGAGATCACAAGATGTTTTACATTCTGCATATATGCCGCACTTTCGTGCTCAAATGAACTGTGTTCCTGGAATGATTACAGAGTTTAAATTCAAGCCTATAAAAACTACAGCACAGATGCGTAATGATCCTGAAGTAATTTCAAAAGTTGAAAAAATAAATAAAATAAGATCAGGAAAAAGTAAAGAACTAACAAAAATAGGTGAAGAACCTTTAGATCCCTATGTTTTTGATTATGTTTTGATTTGTAATAAAATTTGTGGTGCATCCCATTATAATATGCAAATGAAAATTGTAGTAGAGACTCAAGAAGAATTTGAAAAATGGTATAGTGAAAAAGAAACTTTCGCTCAAATAATACAACAATAAACTATAAAAAATATGTCATCCAATTCAGAACATCACGACCATCATCATAAAGAAACCTTCATAACAAAGTATATTTTTAGCCAAGACCATAAGATGATATGTAAACAATATTTAATTACAGGTTTATTTATGGGTATTATAGGAATAGCAATGTCTTTAGTTTTTCGATTACAATTAGCATGGCCAGAGGAGCCTTTTTGGATAATGGAATTACTTTTAGGAGATTGGGCGCCTGAAGGTGTAATGGATCCAAATGTATATTTGGCTCTAGTAACAATTCATGGCACTATCATGGTGTTTTTTGTTTTAACTGCAGGATTAAGTGGAACCTTTAGTAATTTATTAATTCCTCTTCAGATAGGAGCTAGAGATATGGCATCAGGCTTTTTAAACATGATATCTTATTGGCTATTCTTTCTCTCAAGCGTTGTAATGTTATCTTCCCTTTTTGTTGAGGCTGGACCTGCTGCTGCTGGATGGACTATTTATCCTCCACTTAGCGCGCTGCCTCAATCCATGCCTGGATCAGGTTTGGGGATGACACTTTGGTTAGTTTCTATGGCCATTTTTATTGCATCTTCTCTTTTGGCAGCTTTAAATTATATAGTTACTGTTTTGAACTTAAGAACTAAAGGGATGACAATGACTCGATTACCTTTAACAATTTGGGCATTTTTAATTACTGCAATTATTGGCGTTGTCTCTTTTCCAGTACTTCTATCAGCAGCCTTACTATTAATAATGGATAGAAGTTTTGGAACATCTTTTTTCCTTTCAGATATATTTATTCAGGGCGAGGTTTTACACTACCAAGGAGGATCACCAGTTTTATTTGAACATTTATTTTGGTTTTTGGGCCACCCAGAGGTTTATATTGTTTTATTGCCAGCCCTTGGAATAACATCTGAAGTTCTAGCAACTAATTCTAGAAAACCAATTTTTGGTTATCGGGCAATGGTAGCTTCTATTCTTGCAATTGCTTTTCTTTCAACTATTGTTTGGGGGCATCACATGTTTATTGCAGGGATGAACCCTTTTTTAGGATCTGTTTTTACCTTTACAACTCTATTAATTGCAATTCCTTCAGCTGTTAAGGCCTTTAATTATATTGCAACTTTATGGAAAGGAAATCTCCAATTAAATCCAGCGATGTTATTTTCGATCGCATTAGTTTCAACTTTTATCTCAGGAGGTCTTACGGGAATTATTCTTGGAGACAGCACTTTGGATATTAATGTGCACGACACCTATTTTGTAGTTGCTCATTTTCATCTTGTTATGGGAATTTCTGCTCTATATGGTTTATTTGCTGGAGTTTATCATTGGTTTCCAAAAATGTTTGGTCGTATGATGAACAAAAACATGGGATATTTTCATTTTTGGGTTACAGTAGTTTGTGCTTATGGTATTTTCTTTCCAATGCATTTTATTGGAATGGCAGGATTACCTAGAAGATATTATACTAATACCGCATTTCCGTATTTTGATGATTTATCAGATATAAACGTAACTATTACTATTTTTACACTAATTGCAGGTGCTGCCCAAATAGTTTTTCTTTATAACTTTATATACAGTATGTTCCATGGCAAACCAACTGAACAAAATCCATGGAAATCTAACACATTGGAATGGACTGCCCCTATTAAACATTTCCATGGAAATTGGGAAGGGGAAATACCTCACGTTCATAGATGGGCATATGATTATTCAAAGCCAGGTTATAAGGAAGATTTTGTTCCACAAAATGTTCCATTAAAGAAAGGCGAAAAAGAGTTACAACATTAATTACAATTTAATTCTATATCCGCTATTCATTTAATCATTTATCTTTGTTTTAAATGAATGAGCATTTAGATCCTACTTTAGATAATTTGCCTCCAGAGGAGAAAGAATTTGACAAGGCATTAAGACCAACAAGTTTTAATGATTTTGCAGGACAAGAATCTATTTTAGAAAATTTAAAGATTTTTGTTGAAGCTGCAAATCAAAGAGACGAGGCTTTAGACCACACCTTATTTCATGGCCCACCTGGACTTGGTAAGACAACATTAGCCTACATCTTAGCCCATGAATTAAAATCAGATATTAAATTAACATCTGGTCCAGTTCTTGACAAGCCAGGAGATTTGGCTGGATTGTTAACGAATTTAAAACCGCGAGATATTTTATTTATTGATGAAATTCATCGTTTAAGTCCTATTGTAGAGGAATATCTTTATTCTGCAATGGAAGATTATAAGATTGATATAATGATTGAAACAGGACCAAATGCTCGCTCTGTTCAAATCAAATTAAACCCATTCACTTTGATTGGAGCTACAACTAGATCAGGTCTTCTTACTGCTCCAATGAGAGCTAGATTTGGGATTAGTAATCGTTTAGAATATTACTCCACTGAACTACTAAGCACAATTGTTGAAAGAAGTGCTGAAATTTTAAATATTTTAGTTTCGCAAGAAGCTGCTATTGAAATTTCAGGGAGGAGTAGAGGCACTCCAAGAATAGCTAATGGATTACTGAGAAGAGTTAGGGATTTTGCTCAAATTAAAGGGGACGGAAATGTAGATTTAAAAATAACTAAAATTGCTTTAAAAGCCTTAAATGTTGACAGTTATGGGTTAGATGAAATGGATAATAAAATTTTAACTACTCTAATTGAAAAATTCAAGGGTGGCCCTGTAGGAATCTCAACTATAGCAACTGCTTTGTCAGAAAGTGTTGAAACAATTGAAGAAGTTTATGAACCTTTTTTGATACAACAAGGATTTATTATTAGAACTCCAAGAGGGAGAGAGGTTACAGATCTTACATATAAACATCTTGGCATTTTAAAAAATAATCAAAGAGACTTTTTTTAATTACAAAATGAGAGAAAATCCAACAAGATTTCTTAAAAGAGAGGCTAAAAGCCTGGGATTTTTATCTTGTGGAATTTCAAAAGCTGTTTTTTTAGAAGAAGAGGCAACCAAACTTGAAAATTGGTTAAATGATGGAAAGCATGGAGAAATGAAATATATGGAAAATCATTTTGACATGAGATTAGATCCAAGGAAACTAGTTCCTGGCGCCAAAAGTGTTATTTCCTTGTCATATAATTATTTTAATGATAACCTTCAAAATGATAAGGATGCACCAAAAATTTCTAAATATGCTTATGGCAATGACTATCATGTGGTCATAAGGAAAAAATTAAAAATTTTATTTAAGGAACTAAAAAAAAAAATTGGTGATATAAATGGCCGGGTCTTTGTTGATTCAGCTCCTGTTATGGAAAAACCATGGGCTGCAAAAAGCGGTCTTGGATGGATTGGAAAAAATACAAACTTAATTAGTCAAAAGATAGGGTCATATTATTTTTTAGCAGAAATTATTGTCGATTTAGAATTTGAATATGATACGCCTGCAACAGATCATTGTGGCAGTTGTACAGCATGTATTGATTCTTGTCCCACAGGAGCACTCGATATACCTTATCAGATTGATGCAAGTAAGTGTATTTCATACTTAACTATAGAATTAAGAGATGAGATCCCATCTGATTTTAATGAGAAAATGGATAATTGGGCTTTTGGCTGTGATGTTTGTCAAGATGTTTGTCCTTGGAATCGTTTTTCACGTAAACACAATGAGCCACTTTTTAATCCGAATCAAGAAATAATGGAAATGGAAAAAAAGGATTGGGAGGAACTAACTGAAGAAACCTTTGAGGTAATTTTTAAAAACAGCGCAGTAAAAAGGACAAAATATAAAGGATTAAAAAGAAATATTTCTTTCATTTCTTAAATTCCTCCAATCAATTCAATTGAAGAATTATCTCTATTAAAACTTTCCAAATCTTTTTTAGAAATTTTTGTATCCCAGACATACACCCTTTTTAAGTTTTTAAAGCTTTCAATAATCTCTAGAGAATTTTTAGAAATTTTCGTTCCGTATAAATTTAAAATTTCAAGGTTCTCTAATTTTTGTAAAGTTTTAATCCCTTCATCACTTATTGAATTTTTTTGTATGTCAAGACTTACTAGATTTTTTAGATTTAAAAAATTTAATAAAGATTTATCAGAAAGATTGGATTCCTTTATAAATAGATAAGCAATATGATCTTTTATCTCTGCATCTGTGAGTTCCTCTACGCCTTCCATTGTGATAGCAGTAGCGGGAAATGCACTCGCTTTGAGAGTTAATGGACCTGCCATTTTATAATCCCCTTATTAGTTGACTAAAGTTCCACTGGAGTTATAAACTGCCAGTGATCTATGTTTAACCCAGTCAGTCGCATCTTTAGCAGTCATTGTCCAAGTAGTATATGCAGGCAATGTAACAGCGGCATTAGCACTTCCGCCATTAATCGTATCTGAACTTGCTGGATATAATTTACAGTTAGTAGCAGTAGTATTAGAAACAACTGCATGTAATCCTGCGGCTGCGGTAGGAAGAATAACACCTTGTGCGGCCCCACCGACTGTTGTGATAACATTTATTGTTTCTGTTAATGCTGTAGCATCTCCCTGTACTGAACCAGCAGTTGATACTGCCGCGGTAATTCCGTATTTCAAGGCTCCTAATAATGAAGATGTTCCATTAATTGTGAAGTCTTGAACATTATTACCAGCAGAACCTACTGCTCTCCAAGCAGTTGAACTGGTACCAACATATTCTACCCCGTTTGCTGTAACCAAATCGACAGATGCATTTGCTGATCCGCCATCAATAGTACCACTAGTATTGGGATAAACTTTAATAGTATTACCCGTTACATTGTATACATTGATAACCAGACCGGCGGCTGCTGTAGGTAATTTTATTCCCTGATTAGCACTTCCTGACGATATGATATTATAAGTTTTTGTGATTGCAGTTGCATCTCCCTGGACTGAGCCAGCCGCTGATACTGTCGCGGCAACACCTAAAGTCAAATTGCCAGTAGCGGTAAGAGTACCAACTGACACATTATCACCACTCTCATATTTGTCGTTATTAAGATTGGTGAAGTTATTATCGACTTCGGTATTAGTAAGAGGACTGCCCTTTGTTGATCTAAGTGTTATTGTAGCCATTTCTCTTCCTATTCAAATTTTTGAACTAATTGTTGTAAAACAGATTTAATTTCTGAAAATTCTTTCTTCAGACTATTTATATCGTTTGACATTTCATGAACCTGAATTGATTGCCTTTTTTTATTTTTATAAGCCTGCAATCCAGCCCTATCTACCGAAAGTAACGCACCCGTTTCATTATCTCTTTCATATTTGTCTGCTTGTCTACTCATATTTATGCCATCAACGCAATCGCTCTCAGTTCTTTAGCGACTGGTATATTCGATGTGTTTGAAGATAACATCACAATCTTGATTCCAAATCGCTTAAACTTCACAAAGTTTACTGTTCCTGTCGTAGCGGCTACAGTAGCGGCAGTTCCAGCGTGTGCCCAAGTACATGTGCCGTCAGATATAGAGCCACCAGTTCCTGTTGGTCCACCTGAACCTGCACTGGTTCCTCCAGTGGAACATGTGTATAATTTACCAGAATCATTAGTAACTTGTTGTCCTGTAGCAAAAACTGTTGAACCCTGCCATGCCGTTCCTACTGATATTGTTGGTGGTGAAAGTAAAGTATAATCTCTTCCTGGATTAGTTATAGCAACTTCTCCTACTGAACCACCACTTAAAATTGATTGTGCTGAAGCATCACCAGTACTAAATGAAAGATCAGGCGCTGAAGTGTATCCAGAGCCTCCTTGACATAAAACAGCAGTACCAGCGGCACTTGAGCCACCACCACCTGAGAATGTAACTGCTGGAACACTTCCGTAATTAGAACCAGGATTAGTAATAACAACTCCCGATACTGCGGCTCCCGCTCTCGTACTAGTACCTGTTGCTTGAATTCCACCAGTTGTCGGTGCGGCAAATGCTACAGTAGGATCACTTGTATATCCAGAACCACCGTTAGTAATAGTTACTGATTTCACACCATTCAATGCTAGATGGATAACTCGCACAGTTGAATAAGTATATTGTCCATCTGTATTTAAATTAGCCGCTGGTATCTTATATGCGTAATCTATCCAT
>Ga0208766_1000997_pt1 | contig 15502 bp, 15 predicted proteins | sample ETN01SmetaG_3_FD_185792 | JGI IMG/M metagenome (GOLD analysis project Ga0208766, IMG submission 185792) | Marine microbial and viral communities from oxygen minimum zone, Eastern Pacific Ocean - ETNP2014F12-01SV263 (SPAdes) (version 2) | ecosystem: Environmental > Aquatic > Marine > Oceanic ... | reverse complement strand
TTCACGCACATATCAAATTCGGATTTATTTAGATGAAACATATCTAAATTGCGAGTTAAGAGTTGATGTAACACCACCTCTTAGCTATCATATTTCGCAACAGCAACATCGTTTCCTTCTTTATGACAATGACTACTACCGAGCCAATGAAATCTGGCAGCGTCATGTAGATCGCCGAACTGGCAATACGATTGCTAATATTCTGATATCTAAAAATATAGGTCGTGTGCTCTATGAACCTACTCAGGAGATACAGAAATCTGCTGTGGTGATTAGTAAAAAACCTGTCTAACGCAATTGGTTTATTTATTGCCAAAAAGCCTAGCTTGCTATTATATTATTAAATTGATACTCCCTTGAATTTCACCTTTGCATCAAGCCAAGCGGAAACATCAATTTTACTTATGGATATCTCTACCTTTCCTTTTAGTCGCAATTGCTTGGCTACAGGAAATTATTGATCAATTGTTATTTGCTGGCAATTGGAACTTACCTATAGGACCTGGCCTTCCTTGGTGGCGTTTATTTACAGCTCCATTTAGTCATGCTGACTTCTCGCATTTAATTGCCAATACTGTAGTCTTTTTACCTCTCAGTTGGCTTGTACTCAGCCAGGGTATACGTGATTATATTGCTGTTTTAATTTATGTTGTTTTGATGGAAATTCCGTTGATGCTATTTTGGCCAATCGCAATTCACGGAATGTCAGGATTTCTATATGGTTTGTTGGGGTATTTGATGCTTATTGGTTTTATTAAACGACGTATCTTGACAATTATGATCTCAATAGTCTGTCTATTTTTTTATGGTGGTACTTTGTATTCCTTGATACCAGGTGTATCTCCTGCTGGAGTTAGCTGGATTGGTCATATTAGCGGCTTCGGCGGTGGCGCCTTAGCGGCTTTTTCTGTTTACAAAGAACCATAGGCTTATCTCTTTAACTTCAAATCGACCCTATGATGTAGTGATGGATCTGTGATCAGTAACTTCCAACACAATATCTACAAGCAGATTAGGTCGTGTAAATAGATTTATCTTTAGCTCATATTAGACTTTTTTGTTACCTACTAAGCCTCTATTTGTAATTCCCATATTATTGCAAGAAATTTCTAGGCATTATGCCTTTGAATTCCTATATTTACGGTGAATAAAATAACTATATGCGCTTCTAGGCTTTATTTAGCCTTACTGGTTTGTTTCGTCTTGGATACAGCTCTCGGCATAAACCACATTTTGTTCCATCGCACCCTCTTGCCGTGCAGTATTCACGACCGTAATAGATGATCTGTAGATGTAATTTATTCCATGCAGACTCAGGGTATAGCCTTTTAAGATCTTTTTCCGTTTCAACCACGCTGTTTCCCCTAGTCAATCCCCATCGTTGAGCTAACCGGTGTATGTGTGTGTCGACTGGGAATGCAGCTACTCCAAATGCTTGAGCCATTACGACACTTGCTGTTTTGTGCCCTACGCCAGGTAGCGATTCGAGATCTGTGAAGTTTCTTGGAACTTTGGATTCGAACCTTTCAATGATGATTTCAGAAAGTCTGTGTATGTTCTTGGCTTTTTGCCTGGAAAGCCCTAGCTTTCTGATCATATTTAGTATTTTAAATTCTCCTAACTGCAACATTTCTTCTGGAGTTTTCGCACTATTAAATAGTGAAACTGTTACCTCATTGACTTTCTTGTCAGTACACTGCGCACTTAGTAGTACGGCTACTAGTAATGTAAAATCGTTGTTGTGTGTAAGAGGAATCGCAGGCTTTGGATACAGCTCGTTTAGACGCACTAATACTCTATTGGCGCGCTCCTCCTTTTTCATTTCTTAATCTACCTTGTCAGATCGATAAGAACCTATCCTACCTTGAATCATCAATCACTTTGCAATATAAAATAGTAGTTGACTACTTCTCTTTCTTGAATATTTGTTATTGTACTTAACCCATCTTCCTGCATGCACTCTTGGATGCCTTGACAGACGACATTTAGCTTTTTCATCCATAAAATCGTTCGTTAGTATTTTGCCTTTGCACAAACTATTACCCTGCAAAGGTAAAGTCTAAATTATTCGAACTTCATCATTTATTCTTTTCTACTGGCGAGAACCCCTCCCTTCACGCCTCTGCTGAACATTTATACTAAACAGTTGCTGTTAGATAGAATTATCTCAGCTTCCCAGAATTATTGAAGAGCTCGCAGAATGAGCCCCGCAAGGCCTGAATCTATCACTGTATCCAATTTATACCCTGTGATGTCTCATTTTATACTATGATCAGCTGCAAAGGAACTGCTCCCTGGGCGAAAATGTACGCATTACATGTCTCATTTATTGCCGGCAGTAATCCTTGATCGATCACATGGTTGTGAGCTTCGCTGGGATACAGCCTCTTGCAATGGTTTTGCACGATACGCAGTCGGCATAGGTCCTTTTCCCACAGGCGTAGATTTTGGCAATCAATCACTGCATTTTGCTAGCAAAATCTCACAAAATGGTTTTTATATAAAACCCTCTAACAAACATCTGGAATCGCCTCGTACCCTTCAACTGACAGAAGGACAGACCTTCCTGCTTTCCGCACCAACGGATGGTAGATGCTACGTAAGGCTTGCCTTCCACCATGGCGTGGCCAGATTGTCGGGCTGTTTCGGTGACCACTTGTCGGATGTCACACTGGCTTTTTGTGGTGATGCTGAGGCTGGATGGTTACGCCTTCCTTACGACAACACCTTTTTGCTTGAAGCACTTACAAATAGTTCACTTGAGCTCCAATATTCAGACCGGTTACCAATAGAGCAAGATCTCCTATGGAAATGGCTCTTTGACCTACATCTTGTCAGGCATCCCGTTGGTGCTGAAGCAAGACTTATAACTTTATTTCAGCTTTTGGTTAATCGTTTCGGCATCCGCAGAGGTGACGGTTATCTCTTGCCTATACCGTTAGGTCATGCTCGAATCGCAGAATTAATTGGAGCTACGCGATCAACCGTAACGCGCCAGATCTCACAACTTCGCAAGCTTAATCATCTTCAGCTCATCGAACCAGATGGGATCTTTCTGCTTTCAGCTCCGCTTGTTGAATCAACCACATCCCTAAATACTTGACCTTGACAGTTCACCATCTGCAAATAAAGGACCTTTGGCACCATTACGGAGATACTTCTGCAGAAGGGTGGACTCTTCAATCCATCAATATGAACCTTCAGAGCGGTGAACTGGTTGGACTGTTGGGGCCTTCTGGCTGCGGTAAGACCACCCTACTTCGATTGATCGCAGGCTTTGATAGACCAGTTCAAGGCAGAATCATCATCAACGATCAAGAGGTCGCATCTGCTCGGTGCATGCTCCCTCCTGAGAGAAGAGGCGTGGGGATGGTTTTTCAGGATTACGCACTCTTCCCCCACCTCGATGCCTGGCGTAATGCCTGTTTTGGTCTACGTCGTGGTCAAGGCTCTAGTCGCGCAAAATGGCTTATGGAAATGCTTGGTTTGGCTGATCTTTGCCATCGCTATCCCCATCAGCTTTCAGGGGGTCAACGTCAGCGATTGGCATTAGCAAGGGCACTTGCACCTGGAGCTTCTCTAGTGCTTTTAGACGAACCTTTTTCCAGCCTTGATGTTGAGGTTCGACAGCGCTTGCGCAGCGAACTTTCGGGTGTACTAAAAACATGTGGTGCTACTGGCCTACTAGTAACTCACGATCCGCAGGAAGCCTTAGCAATCTGCGACCGGGTTGCGGTGCTGCGCGATGGTGAACTTCATCAATGCTCAACACCCAGTGATCTTGTACATAAACCAGCTACACCCTTTGTTGGAAGATTTGTTCTTCAAGGAAATTTGCTACCGCTCGATAGAGGCGGTGAATATTGGCATACGCCTGTTGGACCTATCTCTAGGCCAATAGAGCCAGGGGCGGCAAAAGCAACTGAGTTAATGGTTGACGCACAAGCACTTCAGATAAAGCAGGATCCCTATGGTGAGGCACGGATACAGGGTCGTGAGTTTTTTGGTAATCACTGGCTTTTGCGGGTGGAACTAGGAAATCACTTACTGCGAGTGCGTCAACCGCTTGAACTTCCTGTCAATACAGGTGATCGTTGCTTCGTTGCCTTCCGTGCTGGTCAAAAGGGAATCCTCTTTCCTGGGGCCATACCATGCCCATTGAGTTGAGAAGTTCAATACTCAGATTGTTTTGTCGTCAATAATGGTGCTTAAGCGTTGCGTTGTTTTGGCCTTTAGTTGTTGATAAATTATCGATAAAAGATCGTGATACTTGAACCAATTTAGGGTTTGATGAGTTAATTACGACAGCAGTTGCATTTACCACCCTTCCATTTTGCGCACTTTCTTTTTTTACAGGTTTTTTTCTTATGCCGAACAAACAATCGGCTAGGCGGATTGTCAGTGAAGTCAGCACCTAGAGACTTGGGCATGACGACTTACGGTGGATTCAGCACCTGAGACTGATTCTCATTTTACAGGGTCGATATCGCACATAACAGGTTCTTTTCAATATGTACAAGGTCTTGTAGCATTAGTCACATATCATCCGGCTTGAGCGCTGTTCTTCTTTTTAATTCACGCCGTTGAAAGCATCCACCTTGAAATTAACTATGCCGTTTTCTCAAAGCACATCGACTGTTTCGCCTATTGCTGGCCCGGCCGGAAGGGCAATGGCCCAGTCAATGGAGGCCGCTCTAGTTGAGGCTCTTCATCACCACCTCACAATGGAGCGCACTGCACATGCGGCCTACTTCGCTATTGCAATATGGTTTGCCGAGAGGGAATTACGTGGTTTTTCTCATTTCTTTAAGCTAGAGGCAGTACAGGAACAGGAGCACGCCGCACATTTTGCTGATTATTTAATTGCACGTGGTCAGGCGGTTGCTTTGCAAGCCTTGCCAGCACCACGACAGGATTGGTCTACTACAGATGAAATCATGGCAGCTTCATTCCAAATGGAGTCTGATGTAACCACATCACTACATCAGCTCTATGCCATGGCAGAGCGCTCTTCAGATATGCGCACTACTGTTTTCCTCGACCCTCTGATTGAGAACCAGGTCAATTCTGAGGATCAATTTGCTCACTTGTTAGGCCGTGTTCGCTTTACTCAGAATCAACCCTCCGCGATGTTGATTCTTGATGGTGAGCTTAGCAACGGCAATCATTCACCAGCAAAGATGGTTTGATTTGAGATTATTGTCATTTACAATAAATAGATAAAATGTTAACTTATCGTGATAAATAAAATATATTTAATACACAAGCTTGAAATATAAAAAGGAATTCAGATCTTATACATAGAAGTTGTTGTAGGCCTGCTACTGATCTCAATAAGGAATGCGATCGATAATTGGTCTTCTACACCATTTTTTTTACAAGACATTGCCGTCTCAAGTAGTTCAGCCCGGCGGTTATTTAGTTGCTGTAATTCGGATTTTAAACGACAGAATAGGCAATCGTCATTACATTTAGCCATCGACTCAAGTAATGAGCTGCAGCGGTAGCGGATTGCATCAACTTCTCTACATAGGCTGGCTATAACGCTATCTGATGTAGTGACTAATGAGCTTTCCATAATATTTGGTTTTTTTAGGCAGCCAGAGGTGCTGACTCGATCAATGCTGGAGCTAGACGCAAGATTGGTTCGCCATTAGGCACATTCAATAGTTCTGCTGTGCGCAGACGGGATATGAGGCGGGTTGAGGTAACCCGTGTTGAGCCAATTAGCTCACCGATTCGTTCATGGGTTAGCCGGAATGGGAGGTCACACCATTCACCACAGCGTCTTCCCAATCGGTTAACAAGTAGTGCAAACAAGGCTTGGAGGCGCTGTTCAGCGTTCCCCAGGTGACGGATACGCAGTAATTGAAGAGTCCACTCGTTCACAGCATCAAAGTCATGACCTTCACGGATTTCTGCGTCGCTGCGGAAACAGAGTGGCGTAAGCGCTTCAACACAAACCCCTTCACTGCAGAGGCGGTCTGTGCGTAATTGATCGCCTTCCTGGAGGAAGGCAAGGGTCATCCCCTCTGTTTCTTCGCATGGGCAATAGACCCTGGCTATGCCATCAAGCACTTCAATGCAGGCACCACCAGAACGAGCGGCTGGGTCAATCAGGATTGATTGGCCAGGAGGCATCCTGATTGCGGGCGTTGGGTCGTCGGGAAGGAAGCGGAAGCTCATGGAAGCCCCTTAGATAGCTTTTTGAGAATTGGTCGCAACATAAATCAAAAGCGGGCCTTTTTGCAAGCGATTCTCAATAGCAAGTCGTTTGTTGCGATATCCACCTCTTGCCGATAGCCAAATTGTTTCTTTGGTTACTAGGCGGTGTGTTCTCTGGGCCGCTTTTAGCCTTGTGTCGTCACATGCTCACTTTCTTTTTTTGGCTTTTGTGGCATAGGAGGATTTATTGCCAAGGCGCTGGCTGACGTCCTGCTAAGCAGCTCTTGTTGAGTGCTTAAGTGATTTTTTTCTTGCTTAGATAATCAGGAGATGACTATTAGTAATGATTAATCTAATTTCAGCATATGCCTATTGATCAATCCTTCGATTAATTTAATAAATCCAAAATATACTAATTCTTGAAAATGTAGAGTTCAAACTATAACTGCAAGCAAGGAATATAAAGCCAATACAGTTAAGAATTCCTCCTGCATAAGGCAGTTGATCACTTAAGCTATTCATGTGCTATGTTTTTTTTAGCATGAAAAAGCAGTGTTATCTTTTCTGCGGTTTTTAGCGTTAAACATATAAAAATGCAAATGATGAACTTTCAGGTTTGATTTGCAACGCTTTACCAAATATTCTAATTTCATTTAATATATACGCTTATTACAATATTTGGAAGTCTGCTAATTCTAGTTGGACTGATTAATTCTTATCTATACTTTGGTTTAGTCCAGTAAGTCCACCTTTTACGGCCGTAAGTGCTGTACCATCAAGGAACTGTTGATCTAGTAATAACAGTGCTGCTGCGTTATCACTTGCCAGCCTCAGTCGTTTTCTAACGAAGCGAGCTTCTGCTTCCTCTTGTAATTGTTCTGCAATAAACCAATCGAGCATTGCGGTGGCACTACGATCTCCAGCTTGTTCAGCAATAGAATAAATCCGATTAATTGATGCTGTGACATCCTTCTCCATATCGTATACATTATCAAAAAGATCCTGTGTTGAGCTCCATTTTCTTTTTGGTGCTTCAACTGCAGGCAGTTCCACTTGTTCATCGCTGTCTACAAGGTATGCGATAAAACGATCTGCATGACCTCGCTCCTCCTGGCTTTTCATTTGCATGTATGTCGAAAATCCAGCCAGGTCTTTCTCGCGTAACCATATAGACATCGCTAGGTACGTGTGACTGGCTTGAAATTCACAGGCCAGATGGCTGTTAATCGCTTTCGCTAGAGCTTGCATGATCAAGCCTAATTTATTTTTATATTATAAGACACACTTGAAGCTAGTTGTCGAAAAAGCTTTATAGCTTAGGGTTAACAGAGTAACTTTTGTTTTTTTATATGCCCAGATTGCCAGATTTCTTATCGCTAATTATCTACTTAATTAAATAATTATTGCAGCATATTTTTGCAGAATATAAAACTGTCTTTTATTCAATTGGCTTCAGGCACCTTGACAAAAGCCATGATTTGTATCAGTTATTAATGGAGACATACTTATTGTAAATAGTTTCTATATGGATGCCTGGTTGATATTGACTTGCCACACCTACATGCTATGAACTTGAAATTACTTTTTTAAAAAATACAGGTCATTGAATTTCTGTGCAAGTATATTTTTTGATTAATACTATTTGCTAAATTCATTCAAAAAAGGGCAATAGCTTTTATGCAGACTGACATAATCGTTTATTTTTTTGGTCTAGTTGCTTAACTTTGCTTTAGGTATGTATCTAAAAAGGAAAGTGGTCGTGCCATGGTCTCAGAAAACCCAAGTATTCCTATGTCTTTGAAAGAATACAAGAGTGTGTCGTCGCTTTCGAGCAGATAAGTACCTCCACGTTGTGTTATGTAGTCATCACACGGAACATAGGTCCGCCAGTTAGACAAAACCTCACACATATTTTGTAGCCGTACTGTTGCAAGCTCAAAAGGTCTAAGAAATCCCTCACCACCGAGTCGTGAGAATAAATCCCCTTTAATTGCCGGTAGTGCTGATACCTTGATCATTTCGTCTTTATCAATACGTTGGGCGGCGCTTCGATCTCCTGTATAACCTCGCATTACTTCAAGGAGTGTTCCAGGTGAACCAATACCAGCGCACATTAGTACCAACCCTGGCCATGGACTTCCCGGAGTTTTTACGCCTGCATAGAGGCCTAAGGCTTGATGAAGTGTAGGTTTTGGCTCCACCAGTAAACTTTTTCTCTCCAAACCAGTAAATTGAGAAAATTTGTCTGCACCTTTTTCATTACCAATTCCGATAGCAAGAGTTGAAATTCCTGAAGCTTTAATGCGTGGTAGAGCAGTAGCTAATGCCTGTGCATATTCCAAGCTATCAAAGTCACCTAGCGGAGAGAGGAGTATTACAAGTCGACGTTGCCCAGACTCCATTCCTGGAACCTTGCTCAGGCGTTCAAGTAGGGCACTTGGCGCTTTCATTATAGAGAAGTTTGTTAGCCCAATGATAAACGATAATCATTAGTTGAGGCCGGTCATTATTTAACACTTGTGATTTTACATATGCATTGTTGCTTAATTAATAGTTACTTTGAGCACTCTTTTTTAATACAACCTAAACAATCTCGCTCTTAAAAAAAAGCTTAAAAGTAAAAAATTGAATAAATGAAATCATTACTGACAGAAATCTAATTGCTTGAGTTGAAAGCAATCGAATAAGTTGACTGCTATTTAAATTGTCTACTACTTAAATCTACCAAATATGTTCTTATTAGCAGAATTCACTCAAACAGATATGTTATAACCTGATTCTATTTTTCGATAATCATTATGATAGGCCTTTTAAAGTTAGCCTTGTTCTGAAAATTAAAGTAAGTTGCCAAAATTGTTTAATTCATAAAATCATTGTACTATATGTAGAGTTCTTTAGATAGCAAATGTCTTTAGCTACAGTTGTTAAGTTTAGCTCTAATGATTGCGGTGTTTGTCATCGTATGAGCCATTACGATGCGTTGGTTTGTAAAGAGTATGAGCTTGACTATGTGAATGTCCTTATGCAAGAGCCTGATACCTATCGTCGTTACCGCCATTTGCTCTTGGCCAAGTACCCTAAAAAGGAGGGGATGGGCTGGCCTACCTATCTAGTAGTTACTGATCCCGAAGGTGACTTTAAAATTCAAGGTGAACTAAAAGGTGGAATGTCAAAGGGTGAGTTTCGTAGTCGACTTTCTGAAATAATCGCCAATCAAACTGAATAAATGTATGTGCTTTAACACTTCTTACATTAAACAGGTTTGCTTTTAATCCTTAATAATTATTCCATGCCTTCTATTGTCTAACTTAGGGATAGCCAGACTGACAGCATCTATAAATTACATTGTGTGCTATAGATATTTGTACCAATAATATCAAAGCATAAATTATCACAAAATTAATATAGAATATCTATAGAATCAGTACTTTCTACATGTCATTGGATAAATAATTCATAATATCAAATGTCAAAAAGCCCTGTACTGTCATTAAGATCTGAATAAACGTAAACCTTAATCTCATATTGGGTCTCAATATATTTACCGACTTATTGCTGTAATCCTACGTAAGAGCCCAACCTTTCCATCTCACATATTTTTAATATCATTAGTCACCTGTTTTATAATCATGACTTACTCATATTCTCGAACTATTTTTGAGTATAATAATCAACAAGTGATTGCTGTGCCGTGAATGCTTTGATATAAATAAATAACGTTAAATTTTTCGTTTAAATATCTTGCTAAACCAATTAATCATAAAAAATAAACTGAATAGTCATTACAAATAACTAATTATTTGATTTGTGCCGCAATAAACTTTCAATAAGTCACTAAAATATAGAAATATATCATAATTTTATGAACCAGAGGCCATGTTTTAATTGTGGCGGCAGAATCTTCCGGGCTGACCGCTCTCTCGCTGGACGCCTAGTCTGTACAAAATGCGGAAAACCTTTTAATAAAAACATAGAGGCTGGTATTCTTGGCACTAGTTCACGCAACTTATTCATCGGCAAAAGCAGTTCCAAATTCTCAATATATCTAGCCATTCTAATCATAATTGTTTTAATCATAGTTTTCATCACTTAACCAATAGATGATTTTCAATTAGAAGAATTATTTCAATAAAAAATAAAAGCCCTTGCATTATGTCAATTAACTCTCTATTATGATTCACAAGTAGCATTATTTATAATCAAAACAATAATAAAGGGCTATGCCCTATTTATCTTCATCGTCTAGTTAGCTATTTTTTCAAAATAAAAATGAATTTTAGTTTTCTAAACGAAATCCCTCTAGGCAACAATAACTTTTCGAGTATTTACTGAAAAATACACCTACCTTTTTTGCTGACAAATAATTGCCATTGACCAAAATATAGTCTATAAGTCATATATTTAATAATCACATACTTATTCCTTCCATAACTCTAATAAAAAATAAAGATATGGTTTCTTGCAAATAAACTATATTGCAGTATTTATTGCTGGAAATACTTGCCAATAACCATTGAAATTGCTTACGTCTAGGGGGGTTCCATATAAATTACTTAAAACATTTGATTTCATTTTTTGTTCTGGGGGACCATCTCCAATAATCTTGCCTTGACTTATGAATAGAACCCTTTGTATTTCATCTACAATTGATTCTACTTGATGAGTCACCATCAGGATCGTCGTAGAGGCCTTAGATATCCTTCTAATGATTTGTAATGTCTGGTGTCTTGCTTTTAGGTCCAGTCCATTGGTTGGTTCATCGAGAACTAATATTTCTGGATTATTTATCAGTGCTCTTGCAATTAGTAGTCTTCGCCGTTCACCATCGGATAGCTGACCGAAAGCCCTTGGCGCATATTGCCATAATTCTAATTCCTCCATTATTTTGCGCACTTTATTTATTTGAACACCACTCGGTTTGTGGTTACGACCAATACCGATAGAACCAAATAGGCCTGACAACACAATGTCTCTTCCACTAATTGATCCAGCAGTTCGTAATTCCAGCTCAGTTGAAACTACTGCAATTCGCTTTCTAAGCTTGGTTAAATTTACTGTCTCACTACCAAATATTTTCAAGCTTGATCCAGTCTTAACAACCGGATATAGACTGCGATTTATCAGCTTCACAAGAGCACTCTTACCAGCTCCATTAGGACCTAGTATTACAGTGTTCTCTCCAAACTTAAGACTAATACTTAGATTTTTAAATACCTGCCTTGGCCCTAACCATGCTTCCACTTCCTTAAGTTGTAGCCAATAATTTTCTGCTAGCATTTCCTGATAATTTCGAATCTATTCATATATTCTAGTACGCCACTTAAATCTTTTGTCACTATTAGAATTTGATATCAATCAATTCTAAACCATTAACCATATTTCTCAGAATCACAACTAACTCTTGATTGCCATAATTTTATCTGCTTGCTAATACCTAACCAAGAGTTAGCCTTTATTAACACATGCTCTCTCTAATCCTTCTCAATTTACAAACCGGAAATCCATCATATATACAGGAAATCAATAAAAATTCGATCAAATAAAACAATAGTCCTCTCCTTATTACGATCTTAATAATATTAAATGATTCCAGCTATATAAGCCATGAATTTACTAAAGAAATTTCTTCATATGCCAAGGAGTATTATTCTGCTAAAATTGATATAGTATTTCTTCAGCAGATACGTGTTTCTGAATGCCTGCTTTTGATACATGTATTCTTTTGAGCTGAAAATTCACCATTTTTTTTAAATTGATGAAGGAAACAATATTTTTTCGTATTTCTGCTTGGACCACATTCTTTTTTTCTTGTTACACTTGGTGGCTTCTATATAATCAAGGAACTGGCTGGTGGATTGGTTTAGGAGTAATACTTCTAATTACTCTACTTACATTGATAATGGGGCCAAAGAGCATAATCAGGATGTTATATATACCTAATATTAGCTATCCAGTCTCTAGAGTTATTATAGTTATATCAGCCATTGGATTCTTCTTATCTGCTTTAATAGGTCTATTAAATCTAGTCTCTCAATTACCTATCAACGACAATAATAATTATATATTGCCTATATTAATCATATCACTTGTATTTGCAGGCTCAGCGTTTGGAGTCTTTCTTTCTGATAATTAATTTCATCTTCATATTAAATTTGCCTTCAAGCTCTAATCAATTAAATTCTAAGACAATATTTCCTAGCCTTTACACGTGTCTATTAAACAACTAATATATAGCAAATTTTTTCGCAACATTATCAATGTGGCACCTTTATTTGATCAATGAGTACCTGAATGCGATAAAATGAGGCCTATTAGTAGAATGAAATCATGCTTTAGGTGTTTACATCTAAGTATTACCCATAAATCATATGTTGAATGCTCAAATATTAAGCGAATCATAGCAAGTATGTTTTAGAGATAATATTTTACAAAATCTAGGATCCTTGAAGGGTTGGAATATTGCCGATTGGTTTCAGTTTGCACCAAATTCGACCTTTACTGTCAAAGGCCAGCGGATAATGGTACTATGGTATCATATATACCTTTCTACACGTTGATATGGTCCAAAGTTCTACGGCTTCAGTTCAATCAGTAATCTCAAATGAGCAACCAGCTCCTAAATTACTGGGCTGGTATGCTGTCTGCGTCAGTAACTCATTAAAGACTGATTATTTATATTTCTTCTCTGTATATAATGAACAGTTGATTTTATATAGGGATAAGGAGTCTCAGGCTGTATGTATAAAAGATTTATGTACACATCGTGCGGCTTCTTTTCAAGGTGGTGAAATTAAATCTGGTGAAATTATTTGCCCTTATCATGGGGCTAAGTTTTCATCCGACACCAGTAGTAAATTTCCCGATAAAATCTGCTGTAATAGCATTGTAGACACGAATTATGATACCTATGCCCAAAATATTCAACTCTTTCAATATCCTTGTGTGGAAAGGGATGGTTATATCTATATTTATTATACTGGCAAAGCAACTAAAAATCTTGATGATGTCAAAATACATTCGACTTTGGAAGATTTAGAGTATACACCTGAATCCTATGGCTTTAATACATCTGATTACGCATATGAAGAAGCAATACTTGACTTTAGATGTGACTGGTCGCGTATTATTGAAAATCATCTTGATATTCTACATATCTTCTGGATGCATGGTAATTCACTACCTGGCAATCAAGTTAATCGAAAAACAATAAAAAGCTTTAATCATCAATTCACAAAAACAAGAAACTATATTAAATGTACATATACTCATAAGGATAAGGAAAACACTGAATTTATAACGCAAGTATTTGTTCCACCAGGTCGGATTTATATGTATAGGGAATCACCAGAAAGTGCACGATATATTCAAGTTTTAGATCATATTCCATTGGGAAATAATCGTGCTCGTGTAATTGTAAGACATTACCGTAAGTTTTTGAAAAACAAACTTTTATGCAAATTAATTCTTTTTAGTTTACGCCAACGTTCGATTTTCTACAGTATATTTACAGAAGATTACCTAGCATTAAAAGCTCAGACTTTTAATAAACAAATGGGTTATATGAATCCAATGTATATGAAGCTTTTGGCTGAGGATAAAGCTATAAGTTGGTATTGGGATTGGTATGAGAAATCACTTAAATCTGATTGCCCATGGGATTTAAATATATTGACTGCAAATACAAACTCTATACATGAACAAGAAACTATGTTTTATCCACCCGAAAACCCTAAACTTGCGAGGATCGTAGAAAATCGATTTAGATTAAGACTATTGCTTAGATTAACTATTTTCCTAGTGTTTATTGCCCTAGTCTTTATTTTATTTTCTAATTAACTTTAATTGCACTGTATGCGACATTGATAATATTTTGGCATACTTGCAATTAGAACCCGTAAACTTTAAAAAACTAATTGATTTCATGTATACATAGGCAACTTGCATAGCCCCTCTTTTTTGCTAATTGTTTTATTTAATAATCTATTCCCTTTCGCTTTGTTGATAATGTTTAAATGATCTTTTTCCATCTCGAATCTTCTTGAAAATATCTATTTAATTCAAGGAGCATGAACTATAAGCTATGATCTAATAGGGTTTTAATTTAACCTTACATGCCAAATATAGTTATATATTATTTTATTTTTAGCATTTGATTCATTCCCATCCCTTCAATGCATTTTGTAGACCCTAATCAACCTGTATTAATTCTCGGAGGCTTTTTGATCACTGACGAAGCATATGGCAACTTGGCAAGTTGGATAAGGTCTAGCCAGGGTGTAAGTGTTAGCGTGGTACCTTCGAGTAAATTTGATTGGTTACTTACCACGTGGGCTATTGGTTGGCGAAGACTTCTTGACAGAGTAGATCAATCTGTCAAAGAACTGCAAACTAAATCTCCTACTGGAAAGGTTACTCTTATTGGACATAGTTCTGGAGGAGTGATGTTACGTCTTTATTTAGGTGATCGTCCTTTTTCTAGTAGAGTTTATTCAGGCTATCAAAGATGTAACCGCCTTATCATGCTTGGCAGTCCACATCAGGCGTTGCGAGCCACACCTTTACGAGCTCTCGTTGATACTCTTTATCCTGGTTGTTGTTTTTCAACCTACGTAGACTATGTTTCTATTGCAGGACGACTTAGTCTTGAAGGTGGGAATGCGAGTCGATTTGCTAAACGTAGTGCAGCTGGTTCATATCGCAGCATAATTGGTGATCCAAATGTTGAAGGTGATGGTTTAGTCCCAGTCACTTCAGCTCTTTTGAAACAGTCTCGACAGTTGATTCTAGAAAATACTGCACATGGCGGTCTCTTTGGCGATTTATGGTATGGATCGTCAGAACGTATAGAACAGTGGTGGTGTACAGCAATAAACCAATCCAACCTTACGCAGGCGTAGCATTTGTCTTTAATAAATTATATAGGCACAGGTTTTAATGATTATTATATTTTAGATCCTAAGCCAGTTTTTTAACTTATTATAGTTTAATTAAAGTCATCTTCATTCTTCAAGCCTAAACTCCCTGCTAATCCCTCAAATCTTTATAGCCAAGTTTACATAGACGACTGATTTGCTAAGTATCAACCAAAAACAAGCTGATTTTATATCTATTGCTTTTATTTGATCAGCACTTTAACCTTTCTTCCTCTTCATTATATAAAACCATATATTTTATTGTCACTGTTTACTTGGTCTTTTGATAACTGAAAACATTGTCTTTGACTTACCCTTCTGTCTGCCTCCATGTTGGCATTGCTTTTTCTATTGCCTATATATATACTTTTTGGGTAGCATAAATTTTCCATTCTTGATTTACTCTGCATAGCGAATCAACTCAT
>Ga0208766_1000994_pt1 | contig 15507 bp, 10 predicted proteins | sample ETN01SmetaG_3_FD_185792 | JGI IMG/M metagenome (GOLD analysis project Ga0208766, IMG submission 185792) | Marine microbial and viral communities from oxygen minimum zone, Eastern Pacific Ocean - ETNP2014F12-01SV263 (SPAdes) (version 2) | ecosystem: Environmental > Aquatic > Marine > Oceanic ... | reverse complement strand
CACCGACTGGTCGTAGCGCATGTTTTGGTTTACGGCCAACACGATGCCGGCCTGTTCGCAGGCCTCGACAGCGGCGACAGCCTCCGCGTAATTCACGCCCAACGGCTTCTGCGCGAGGATGCCCTTGGCGGTGCCGCGTTCGCAGGCGTCCTTGATGACGGCGATTTGATTATCCGGTGGCACGGCAATGTCGAGCACCTCGATCGACTCGTCATCGAGCAACTGATCGATCGAGTTGTGAACAGTCGGGATATCGTGCTGCGCGGCGCACTTGACGGCGTTGGTCGTTGTGCGTGAGGCGATGGCGACCGGGTTGAAGCCGGCTTTTCGATAGGCGGCCAGGTGGCAGTCGTTCATGATAAACCCGCTGCCAATGCAGCCAACGCGCCAATCCAATCGGGAGGGAAGCAGTGAATGGATGTTTAGTTCCATAGGCTCATTCTGTTTTAGTCCTTGCCCGTACCGACCGTCTCGTCCATAGCGGGATTCCAAAAGTCCGTTTTGGCTTCAAACATTTTCAAGCCCATTTCTTTGATCGCACTGTCGGGGAGTTTTTCCAGCGGCTTGTAAAGAGGGTGGTGCGATTCTTTGTATGGATTGTTGTGTCTAGTATTGTAGCAGCAAATTAGCGACCAGCGAGAAAACTCCGAAGTGTTTTGGTCTGAGCGGTGCAATGTGTTGCTGTGGAAGAAAAGAGTGTCCCCTGGCTTGAGTTCGACATAAACAAGGTCCATCACTTTCATCGCAGGTTTGATGCGGTCAGGGTCGGCACCAGTCTGATCGCCGAATCGACCGTGCTCAATGCGGCCCATCTTGTGCGAACCGTTGAGTACCTGCATACAGCCGTTGTCCCTAGTGTTCGGATCGATCGCGATGAAGGCTGATGCCATATCGGGATAGAGGCAGCCGTTCTGGTACCAGTAGCCATAATCTTGATGCCAACTCCATGCGCCGCCCGTGCGTGGGTGTTTGATGCTCATCTTGCTGTGGTAATGATACACCTCGTCCCCAAGCAGTGCCTCCATGGCGTTGACCATGCGCTCGCATCGGGCGATGGCGCCCCAGAGATCGTCGCCTGCCTTGTTCCAGAGGACCAGTTGCGCCTGGCCTCCCTCGCCGTCCGCAAGGTTGTAGGCGTGTTTGTCGAACGCCTTGTCGGCCTTGGCTGTTGTTTCGAGAATACCGGCTTCCTCGCCGTCAAAGAGTCCGGGCATGATGAGGTAGCCGTCCTCTCGGAACTTGTTGATTTGTTGGGTTGAAAGATCTGCGGACATCGGGAAATCGGTCTTCAGGAGTGTTGCAACCGATGCCCTGCAAGTCAAAGCGGGAATGCGTGGATGTTTGGCCGGCGGATTGCCGGTGGCACGTCAATGGTGGGGCTTAGTAGAGACAGGCTTGCTGCCTTCTTGCTTATACGTGGCCGAGCTACCGTTTGGCTTGATCGGAGCCGGGATGGGCCGGTTGTAGAGGTATTGGAGGAGGTTGGTGGTCGATTGAGGTCCCTGATCCACATGCACCTCAATCACGGGTCGGGGCAGATCTCCTTTGTTCATGTAGTACTCGTGCAACGCCTCGGATTGGGTGCGGCGTCGGGCGGCGTCAAGCGAGTTGCGCATGTAATTATCGAAGAACTTTTGCAACGGATCCGGCTCTGCCTGTTCAGTAGATGTGTGCTCCTGTTCTGCCGGCTCTACATAGTCTGGCAGTCGTACGGTATTCGCAGCCGTGGCTTTGTTGAAGTCCGGTTCGGGATCGCCACTGATGGAGATGGGAGGCAACGGCCGTATTCTCGGCTTGTATGGGCGTGTGATTCGGAAAGCCGTATTTCGCGTGTTTGCCATTTTTCGGATGTACTGTGTCGCATCGGCGATTTTATCTGTAGAGGATTCCGCTGCAGCATGATCCAACTGGGTGATGGAGCGGTGAATGTCTCTGATTTCCGAATTGCTTCCGGTCACGAGGATGACGTTGACTTTTTCCACCGGCACAATTTTGACGTCGGTGTCGCTGTAGAGCGCCTGCATTTGGGTGGCTAATTCGTTGGCGTTGGCGTTGGCCAGCTTGATGGCGGTGTTCTCTCGCCCGGCAGAGATAAGCTTGCGCTTGGTGTCCCGTGGCTTCGCTGGCGTCATTAGGCGCTTTCCATGGGGTTGCCGTGCGGCAAAAGCCTGCCTAGTATTTGTTTTTTTGCCGCTCGATTTTCCATCAAGCCAATTCAGCGGGTTTATTCGCTGATGCCAGTTGCTTTGTCGTGTGACAGATTTGTTTTTGCCAAACCAATTTCTTGGATTTGCTCTTTGCTGCCAGGTCGATTCGGTTGCGTTTTTCACCTCCAACTGTTCCTCGGCGTTCTTTCTGGCTTCAGCGTAAAAGTCATCCGGTAAATCAGCCTCGAGTTCCTCCTGACTCACGACTCCATCTGGTATGGTCGTCAAGTAGGAGGTCAAATAATCGCGATCGTTCGGATCGGCTTTGGCGAGTAGTTCCCGGATGCCATCGATCTCGCTCTTTGGCCCGATAACGACAACTCCCTTCGCCAAGAGGCTTGGTTCCACGACACTGAATTCATTGTCACGCCCGTAGGCGTCGTCGAGCATTTGTTGCACATCACCCGCTGTGAGCCGGTTGAGGGGAACCACCACGCGCCCCATTGGAATCGGGGCGGGCGCCTCTGCTGTTGGCTCGGTATTTGCCGTTCTCGTGCGCTTAAAAAGGCGGGGGAGATACCCTTTGCGGGCCTGTACTCCGGCGATTGCGCCAAGGATTAGCACCCCGGCAAGAGTTGTCCGGAGGGATTTTCGCCAGTTAATTAGCTTCATTTCTTACCTAAAAACGGTTTTAGTTTATGCCTCAGTTTCCGGTTGTCAAACCGTCGGAGAAGTTCCTTTAATCCGCTTTCGACGACAAAAAACTGGCGATTCTTGAGCAAACACCATGCCAACAACCGGGTAATCTAGGATGCCCAAAGGACAAGTGGGGGTGTGACAGATCGTTTTTGTTTTGGCAAAGTCGCCGACGCGCAAATGAACGACTTGATCTACAGATGGTTCCTTCGAACTGGCATAATGTTCGTATTTACCGTCGCCGATCGGATGGTACAGGCATCTGAGATTCAGTTCAACCGCGACATCCGTCCAATCCTGTCCGACAACTGTTTCGTCTGCCACGGGCCGGATGCCAACCGTCGCGAGGGAGATTTGCGCTTGGATACTCCCGAGGGCGCACTGGCAGATCTTGGTGAATACGAGGCGGTGGTGCCTGGTGTCCCGGACAAGAGCGAGTTGATCGCGCGCATTATGACTGATGATGATGACGACTTGATGCCGCCGCCGGACACCGGCAAAGAATTAAGCGATGACGAAAAAAAACAGCTTCGCGATTGGATTGCCCAAGGCGGGAAGTACGAGGCCCACTGGGCTTACATCGCGCCCAAACGCCCGCCGTTGCCCGGGGTGAGTAACAGTGTTTGGCCAAGCGGCGCGATTGATTACTTCATTCTAGCACGAGTTGAGAGAGCAAACCTCTCGCCGTCTCCCCAGGCCGATGCCGCCACGTTGGTGCGCAGGCTGCATTTCGACCTCACCGGCCTGCCTCCGGCACACCGCTTGGCCAAGCGCCAGGCCTCGGCACCGCAGCATTTCGAGCAAAGGGTGGATGAGTTGCTGGCATCGCCCCGGTTTGGCGAACGCTTGGCCAGCTACTGGTTGGATCTCGTCCGTTACGCGGACACAGTCGGCTATCACGGTGATCAGGATCACGCGATCACGCCGTACCGCGATTGGGTCATCAAGGCGTTCAACGATAATGTGCCGTTCGATCAGTTCACCACGGAACAACTCGCTGGCGACCTGTTGCCTGAGGCTACGGTGAACCAAAAAATTGCCAGCGGCTACAATCGTCTGCTACAGACCTCGCATGAGGGTGGGGTGCAAAAAAAAGAATACCTCGCGAAATACTCCGCCGATCGCGTGCGCAATTTCTCCAACGTCTGGCTTGGCACGACGATGGGCTGCGGCGAGTGTCACGATCACAAATATGACCCTTTTACACAGCGTGATTTCTATAGTCTGGCGGCGTTTTTCGCCGATGTGGATGACGACAAGACGTTTAGTGGCACCAACACACTCCCGACCAAGCGCGAGCCGGAGATGCAAGTCATCTCGCCGCTGGCGGTGTCGCAGGCCAAGCCCACTCGGACGATGGTGACCGGCCGCATCAAGCCGCGCCTGATTCGAATTTTGCCGCGCGGCAACTGGATGGACGATTCGGGCGAAATCGTTATGCCGACTGTGCCGACTGCCCTGCTGGAACTCAAAACCAACGGACGTGCGACTCGACTCGACTTGGCCCGGTGGCTGGCATCCCCCGATAACCCGCTGACTGCACGCGTGTTTGTCAACCGGCTTTGGTATTTGTTTTTTGGCGCTGGTCTTTCTCGCTCGCTTGATGACATCGGCTCGCAGGGAGATTGGCCGACTCATCCGGCTTTGCTTGATTGGCTAGCCGTTGAGTTCGTGGAGAGCGGCTGGGATATCAAGCACATTGTCCGTCTCATCGTCACCTCGAGCACCTATCGGCAGTCATCCCTCGTCGATCCAGAATTGCACGAGCACGACCCGGATAACCGCAGGTTTGCGAGACAAGGTCGATTCCGGCTTTCGGCTGAGACCATTCGCGACAACGCGCTGGAGATCGGTGGCATGCTGAACTATCAAATGGGCGGCCGTGTTGCAAAGCCATACCAGCCGGTGGGGTACTACACTCCTCTCAATTTTCCCAAGCGCACTTACAAGGCTGACATGAACACCAATCAGTATCGTCGCGGCGTGTACGTTCATTGGCAGCGGCAGTTCCTACACCCGATGTTTCGCGCATTTGACGCCCCTACGCGCGAGGAGTGCACTGCACAGCGGCCTATCAGCAACACACCGCTGGCTGCTCTCACGCTGATGAACGATCCGACGTTCATCGAGGCAGCAAGAGGACTCGCAATTCGAATCCTGGACGAAGGAGGTTCTTCCGATCGGCATCGTCTGGTTTGGGCATGGCAAACAGCACTGGGCCGTGAGCCGCACCGTGAAGAGTTCGTCGTGTCAAAGACGTTGCTCGGCGAAACACGCAAACGCTACCAAGCTGACGTCAAGGCGGCCGGCGAGTTACTTGCCGTCGGCATATTGAAACTTCCGGGCGGTTTGGCTAGTCCAGAAGCTGCTGCGTGGACGGTGCTTGCTCAAGTGTTATTGAACCTAAGCGAAACTATCACCAGAAATTGAGATGCTACCATTAGAGCAGCAATTAGATACGATTATAAAGCGCCGTTCCTTTTTGAGCTGCACATCGCTTGGGCTCGGTGCCACTGCCCTAGCGACCTTAGTCAATCCGGGCGTACTCAACGCCATCACTGGCCGGGATACCACCGGCGGTTTGCCAGGGTTGCCGCATCATGCGCCCAAGGCCAAGCGGGTGATTTTCCTATGCATGGCGGGAGGCCCGTCGCACTTGGAGACGTTTGACTACAAGCCGGAGCTTGCTCGACTCGGTGGACAACCGATGCCGGAGTCATTTACCAGCGGCCAACCGATTGCCCAGTTACAGAATCAAAAACTCAAGTGCCTTGGTCCGTTGTTTCCCTTTAATCGGCATGGCCAATCTGGGCAGATGATTTCGGATGTCCTGCCCAGCACTGCCACCATTGCCGATGACATCGCGATCGTGCGCTCAATGCACACTGACCAGATCAACCATGATCCGGCCCACACGGTGATGAACACCGGTACGTCGATTTCAGGCTTCCCCAGCATGGGCGCCTGGGTGACCTATGGTCTGGGCCTAATGAGCGAGGATTTGCCAGGATTTGTGGTGTTGACCAGTGAGGGTGGCCGTAATCCGCAGCCAATTTCGTCGCGCCAGTGGGGCGCTGGTTTTTTGCCTAGCCGTTATCAGGGTGTGCAATTTTTTTCACAGGGTGACCCGGTGCACTATGTGCAATCTCCTCCTGGTGTGAGTCGCAGCCAGCAGCGCGGTTTTATTGACACGGTTGGCAGTCTCAACCGCCTGCGCAACGAGCAGGTCGCCAACCCGGAGATCGACACGCGCATTGCTCAGTACGAGCTGGCGTTTCGTATGCAGGCTAGTGTGCCAGAGCTGATGGACTTCTCCCGCGAACCGCAGAACGTGCTTGACGCTTACGGTGTCAAGGGCATGGACGGTTCGTTTGCTGCCAATTGCTTGCTTGCCCGGCGCTTGGCCGAGCGTGGTACGAGGTTCATCCATCTCTACCACCGGGGCTGGGATCACCATGGCGACCTGAAGAGGTACATGGAAACTTGCGCCGGGCTTTGCGACCAACCCGGGGCAATGTTAGTGAAGGACCTAAAAGAGCGAGGGATGCTTGACGACACACTCGTGATCTGGGGCGGTGAGTTTGGCCGGACACCGATGTTTCAGGGCAAAGGTTCCACAGCCGGTCGCGATCACCATATCCGAGGGTTTTCAATGTGGCTGGCTGGCGGGGGCATCAAGGGAGGGATCACCCATGGCGCGACCGATGAATTGGGGTACCACGCCGTGCATGATCGGGTTCACATACGTGATTTTCACGCCACCGTGCTTAATTTGTTAGGCATTGATCATCAAAAGCTTACACACAGATTTCAAGGCTTGGATGCCCGATTGTCCGGGGTGGCAGAGGAGGCCAAGGTGATACAAAAAATCATCGCCTAAATCTATTCACTTAGCTAAGTCGTTGCCCAGGTGCGGTTAATGGTAAGGTCAAAAAGTCGCTTTTTTATTAAAAAGCAGCTTGACGAGGCAGTGCAATCGGGATTCGATTCGTGTTTCACCGAACGTACGGAATTCCCATCGGTACATGAATACGTCCGACAACGACAAGCACACCACCACCAAGCGGGATTTGGCGACTCAGGTGCGTCTTGCTATCAAGCCTGACTTGAAACTCCATCAGGCCGAAGTTGCGGAGGTCATTTCACAGACCCTCGATGCCATACGCAATGCGCTCGTTGATGGCCGTACGGTCGAACTACGTAATTTCGGCGTATTCAAGGTAGAGGTGCGCAAGGAAAGAGTGGGTCGCAACCCAAAGAACCCCAACGTGGATATTCCGATTCCGGCCCGGAAAGTGGTGAAATTTCGCGCGGGCAAGGAATTGAAGGAACAAATGGACGCTTCTTCCAAAGTTGACACGCCGGCTTCGAGCACACCGGCTACAGACGTTGGTTTCGGTTCGTTATAAAAATCAGGTATCCGGTTTGTTGGCCTGAATGGAATCAAGTTCCTCCCAACGAGCGTAGAGTCTGGTGCCCAGTTTTTTTGCAGCCTTCAGCTTGTCGGTCAGTTCGCCGGTTTTCTCGCCGTGCTTTGAGTGAAACTCCGGGTCGGCGAACATTCCTTCAATCCGAACCACTTCATCTTCGACATTGAGGATGGCCTCCTCTATCCCCCCTAGTTCGTTTTTCTCCTTCCAAGTCAGCTTGCGCGGCTTGGGAGCGGTTGACTTGTTCAGCTTGGGCTTGGCTTGGTCCGCTGCGGGCCGCTTGGCCAAGCGAGTTGCCTGCTCCGCAAGTTTTTCGCGGTAGTACTCGTAGTCGCCTTCGTTGTAAACGACCTGCCCATCCCCCTCGAATGCGATAATGCCAGTGCATACCCGGTTGAGAAAATACCGGTCGTGGCTGACCACAAGCACGCAGCCGTTAAACGCCAGCAGTGCTTCCTCCAGCAACCGCAGCGTTGGCAGGTCAAGATCGTTGGTCGGCTCATCCATGACCAGGAAGTTGCCACCATGCTTGAGGATGCGCGCCAACAGCAGTCGGCTTTTCTCACCGCCGGAGAGGCTTTTGACCTTCATGTTGATCCGCTTGGGATCAAAACCGAACCGTTGCAAGTAGGCCCGAATCGCCAGCTTGCCATTCCCGAATGTTATTGTGTCAGCACCTTCGGCAACTTCCTGCAGCAGCGTTTTTTCCGGGTCAAGCTGCACACGTTCCTGATCCACGTAGTTGAACAGAGTCAGTACACCGGCTTTTCGGCTGCCTGCAGACGGGGCCAGTTGGCCCAGCACGATTTTAAGCAGACTAGTCTTGCCCAGGCCATTGCGGCCGCAGATCCCGATCCGCATTCCGGCCTCGAACTTGAACTCGAATCCGTTGATCAACTGGTTGCCGGCCAGTTCGAGCCCGACGTTGATCAGATCCACCACGCGGTTGGCCAACTGCCCCGGCGGTGGGATGATCAGATCCATCGACAACTCCTTGTCGAGGCCCTGCATGTTTTTGATTGAGTGAAATTTGTCCACCCGAAACTTGGCCTTGGTCGTGCGCGCCTTCGGCCCGCGGCGAATCCAGTCAAGCTCACGGCGCAGGAAACGCCTCCTCTTCAGCTCGAGCGCCTGCTCGTTCTCCATCCGGGCAAGGTTCGATTCAAGGTAGTCGGAGTAGTTGCCCTTGTGCCTAAAAAAACGACCGCTTTGCAGCTCGACAATGTGGTTGCAGATTTCGTCGAGAAAATACCGGTCATGCGTTGCGACGAGGAACGCGCCACGAAATTTTTTCAGGTAATTCGCCATCCACTCGATCGAGTCTGTGTCCAGGTGGTTGGTTGGCTCGTCGAGTATGAGCAGGTCAGGATCGGAGGCGATCGCACGGCAGAGGGCAACCCGGCGTTTTTCACCACCGGAGAGCGTGCCCGCCAACCGGTCCGCAGCGGGAGTGTTCAGGTGCATCATTGCCGTCTCGATACGTGTTTCGATATTCCATGCATCGGTGGTGGCGATCTGCTGCTCCAATTCGTTCTGCCGGATTGAGTCGACGGGTAGCGACTCATACTCATCAAGCAGCTTGTACTGGCGCGCGGCACCGGCGCGTATCGTATCGAGCACCGAGACGTCATCCGGCGTGTCGAGATCTTGCGGCAAATATCCGATCACCAAGCCGGAGCGCGGAGTGACGTTGCCGCCATCAGCTTGCGTGATGCCGGTGAGAATTTTCAGGAATGTTGACTTGCCGCAGCCGTTGCGTCCGACCATCCCCAAGTGATCCCCGTTGCAGATCGTCAGCGACGCCGATTTAAGTACTTCATGGTCGTTGAACCGAATCTTGAGTTCGGAGGCGTCGAGCAATGTCATGCGAGGGTTTTGTGAGACGGTGCTGGTTTGATGCGCTTGGCCAAGCGATGAGTGTGGCTGGTCAAAGCTCCTTCTGATTCGGCGGAATCGTCGATAGTTTCAAATCGCCGTTGTTTTGCTCGAAATAACCTGCAGCCCAGTCACTTGCGAAAAGCAACACCGGGTTGCGATCTGAATCCCATCCAAACCGTGATCCGGTCGGTGGCGACAGCTTGTCCATCTTTTCCTCGCTGAATCCTTCCGGCAGCCAGCGCACGACCTGCCACGGTGCAGGCTCGAGCCGCGAGACGGCGTTGTACTCGCTCTCAAGCCGGAACTGCACCACGTCGAACTGCAGCGGTCCGACCGCCGCCAATACCGGCACGGCCACCGTGCCGCCCTTCAGGCTCAGGCACTGGATTGCGCCTTCCTGTAGTAACTGCTCCAGCCCCTGGCGGAACTGCTTGAATTTGCCGGTGTCGCTGTTGTGCAGGTACGAAAAACTCTCCGGCGTGAAGCGCGGGATTTCATCAAATTCGACACCTTTTTTCGTTGTGAGAGTGTCGCCGATTCCGAAGTCGGCATGGCCCACCAAGCCGATAATGTCGCCGGCGTACGCCTCGTTGACGGTTTCTCTCTCCTTGCCGAACAACCGATGCGAACTGGCCAGGCGCACCTTCTTGCCTGTGCGAGAATGATAAACCGTCATGTCGCGCTCGAATTTCCCAGAGCAAATGCGAATGTACGCGATCCGGTCGCGGTGCTTCGGATCCATATTAGCCTGAATCTTGAAAATGAATCCGGAAAACTGCTCGTCGCTTGGATTGATGAATAAGTCGGAGGCAGGGCGGCCCTGCGGCGGCGGTGCGTGGTGCAGGAATCCCTTGAGGATTAGCTCGACGCCGAAATTGTTCATCGCGCTGCCGAAGAACACCGGCGTCGTGCGGCCGGAAAAAATCTCCTCGCTGTCAAATGCTGCGCCCGCCATGTCGAGCATTTCAAGTTCCTCGGTCACCTTGGCCAAGGTTTCCATCGGCACCCTTTCTTTCACGAAGTTGTCCGAGATGTCGCCGACCTCGACCGGAGCCATGTACGCGCCCCCTGTTGTGCGTTCAAACAAATGCACCTGCTTGGCCAAGCGATCATACACACCCTTGAAATCCGCGCCGTCGCCGATTGGCCAATTCACCGGGAACGGTTTAAGCTCAAGCACGCTCTCAATCTCGTCCAGCAACTCGATCGCGCCCTTTGATGGTCGGTCGCACTTGTTGATGAACGTGAAAATTGGCACGCCGCGTTCGCGGCAGACTTCAAACAACTTTTGCGTCTGTGCCTCGATGCCTTTGGCGGCGTCGAGCACCATCACCACCGCATCGACAGCAGTGAGTACCCGGTACGTGTCCTCTGAGAAATCCTTATGCCCAGGAGTGTCGAGTAGATTAATCTGATACCCTTGGTAGTCGAATTGCAGCACTGTCGAACTGACAGAGATGCCGCGTTTGCGCTCCAGTTCCATCCAGTCCGACGTTGTCGCCCGCTGGTTCTTGCGCGAACGCACTGATCCGGCCAACTGCACCGCACCACCGTAAAGAAGCATTTTTTCGGTAAGTGTGGTTTTGCCAGCATCCGGATGGGAAATAATGGCGAACGTGCGCCGTCGGCTGATTTCTTTCTGCATGGTTAGAAAACCAAAAGGGCGCGGACTGTACCAAAACCCGAAAGAGCAACAAGAACAATGGCCAACGCAGCAAAGTTAAACGAAGTTTTGGAATCGTGCCGGAAATTAAGGAAACTGGGAATTTGCGAAAATAGAAGCGAAGGTCAGATTCTCGAAGCAAGAACGATGAACGAACTTAATGTAAGCACTTCTCCATGTGGAAGAGGCAGAAAAAGAGTTACTCATCCACACTAAATAATAGGAAATAAAGTATTATAGTGTATTATATTGACTAAACATACTTTATATAGTCTTTTCGAGGCGTTTAATTATGATTGAAGTGGATGATTTCAAAGCGTTTGACGCGCATGAAGTGGCTGAAATGCTATGCCTCAAGTACCGGACGGTAACGCGCTATATCCAAGCTGGCAAAATTCGCGCTCGAAAAATAGGCAAGAAGTACTTCGTCACCGAACAGGACGTCAAATCCTTCATCTTGGCGCAGGAAACTAACGTCGGGTCAGGCGAAACCGCAGAAAACGATCTTTACAGCGGTGCAATTCGAGAAGATTAACGATAAAGTTACTGGTTCATTGTATTATCTGCGATCCATGCAAGGTATTTGCGGCTGCCGGCGGTTACGGGGAGGGTAACGACTTCCGGTGTGTCGTAGGGATGGATTTCGCGGACGGTTTGCTCAAGATGAGGCAGCAATTCCTGGCGCGTCTTGAAAATAAGCAGTACTTCGTCGCTGCATTCGAGTTTCCCCGCCCACCAGTAGTGCGACTCAATTGCTGGGACGATGTTGGCACAAGCGGCGAGTTTGGCCTTAACTGCGGCCTTGGCTAGGCGGCGTCCCAAGACCAAGTCGGGTGCGGTAACCAAAACAACGGCGAAATACTTTGGAACGCTCATTTGCCCCAGCTAACTTGCTCAAGCGGCCGAGGTCAATTTTCTTGACCAGCCAATCTCTTGGCCAAACGCTGACGTCGTTCAGTAATCATGAAAATTTCGGCATGCTTGTTTGCTTTCTTGGTGACGCTTGGCCAAGCGTTGGCGGAGGAGAATTGGCCTGCGTTTCGCGGGTTGAACGCGCTTGGCTTTTCCGACAGCGAAAAGCTGCCGCTAGAGTGGAGCGACACGGAAAACCTCGAATGGAAGGCCGCTGTACCAGGGTTGGGTTGGTCGGGGCCGGTGGTGCACAGCGGTCGGATTTATCTGACTACGGCGGTCAGTGATGGCGAGTTTGAGAAGCGCAAGCCTGGCCTCTATTTTGGCGGGGACAGGAAGAATCCGATTAAGCATATGCACCATTTCCTCGTGTTGTGCCTTGAGTTGGAGACAGGGGAGTTTCTTTGGCAGAAAGAAGTGCTGGCGATTCGGCCGCTCACACCGATTCATGTCAAGAACAGTTACGCTGCTGAGACGCCGGTGACGGATGGCGAGCGGGTGTACGCCTATTTTGGCAGTCACGGACTCTACTGTCTCGACAAAATAGGCAAGGTGCTTTGGAAGAAAATGTTCAAGCCGTACAAGATGCGCAACGCCTGGGGTACCGGTGCGTCGCCGGTTCTGGACGGGGACAAATTGATCATCGTGAACGACAATGAGGAGGACAGTTGGGTCACGGCGTTTGACAAGGTTACCGGCAGGGAATTATGGAAAACAAAGCGTGACGAGCCAAGCAACTGGGCCACCCCATTTGTCTGGAGGCATGATGGCGGCAGGGAGTTGATTTTGCCCGGTCGGCACCGGACACGATCGTACGATTTGTTGGGCAGAGAGATTTGGAGTTTTGAGTGGAAGACGAAGACGTCGATAGTCATCCCGACGCCGTTCGCAGCTCACGGGTTGCTGTACGTTGCGTCGGGTTATGTCGGTGATCGGGAGAAACACGTGTACGCGATCCGCCCCGGGGCGTCGGGTGACATTTCTCTCAAGTCTGGCGAGAGCAATAATGAGCACATTGCGTGGTACGACAAGCGCGCCGCGCCGTACAACCCGACACCGTTGGTTTATGGCGATGAATTTTACACGCTGTACGACTTTGGATTTCTTGCCTGTCGCGATGCGCGAACGGGAAAACTGCACTATGGCAAGCAACGCATCAATGCAGACAAGTCGGCTGGTTTCACCGCATCGCCCTGGGCGTATCGCGGCCACGTCTTTGCTTTGAGCGAAGCCGGCGACACGTACGTTTTTGCGGCTGGCAAAAAGTACGAATTGGTTCGCGTGAACCATACTGGTGGCATGAGCATGGCCAACCCGGCGTTGGCTGGAGACCGGCTGCTCATCCGCAACCAAACCCACCTCCTCAGCATTCGCTACCCTAACTAAGCGCTTCAAGCGCTAGAGCCATTTTTGATCAGAAAGGGTGCAAGCTATCCCGTCAAGTTCGGTTGACTCAGTGCATTAAAGAAGGTACTATTTGGTCCTTCCATTGGAGTTTAACGAAAATCGCGATCAACCATTCTCCTCATTATCTAAAGTTTTGATTCTTATTGTCGAATACCATTCCGGTGAACTGTTGGCGTTCTCGCCGGAAAACGAGTGAGTTCAAAATGTATCAATCTACAGTCATGACAATGAATGCTGGGAGGCGATGTTTGGAGATCGTGCTGGTGGCGGCGGTTTTGGTGCTTGCAGCCAACACGATGGGGGATCCGTTTTTCGATAAAGTGGGGCTCCTGCTGTCCTTTGATGAAACAGACGGGGCAACATCTACGGAGGATATTAGCATCAGCAATCACATCCTGTCTTTTGGTGGTGATGCAAAGATTTCATCCAAGCAAAGCAAGTACGGTGGAACCAGTTGTTATTTTGATGAAGATGGGGATTATTTGACGGTTGCGGATAGTGAAGATTGGAATTTTGGGACGGGTGATTTCACAATTGAGTTTTGGATCTGGAGATCTGGGTTGAACAATTCTGAAGGACTCATCGGCGCAAATCCAACAGGTTGGAAGAGCGGTGCGCCACTGGTTGCGATTCATGATGACAAGATCTTAATAACGGAGGGAGAATTCGGCAATGCCACAAAGGCGAGTAGGCCGTTGATAGAAAACACATGGTATCACATTGCATTTTCCCGAAGACTGGGAACGATGTGGTTGTTTATCAACGGGAAGATGGAGAAGTTTAGCGAAGATTTGCACTCGTATGATTTTAATGATCTTATAATAGGTAGGTATAATGTAGGACCAAACAATTATTATTTTTCAGGTTATATTGATGACATCAGGCTGACAAAAGGAGTCGCCAGGTATAAGTCCGGTTTTACGGTTCCATCGGCTATGAGGGATGCTGCTGCTCCGACGATTACCCAGTTGTCGGAATCAACGACCGCTGCGGAAGGGGAGAATGTGGCGTTCACTGTCACAGCCGTAGGTTCACTCCCCATGATGTATCAGTGGAATAAAGGGGGGGCGGTGATTGAAGGGGCAACCAAAGCGACTCTAATTTTGAATGATGCAGCCTCGGGGGATGAGGGTGATTACACGGTCGAGGTTGGCAACTTCTCGGGTAGCGTGGTGTCAAGCGTGGTGAACCTTTCGGTTGCTAAGCCGGTCAGCATTGTTACTCAACCGACAGGAGGTGAAGTTGTGATGGGTGACAATTTTACACTTAAAGTGGTCGCATCAGGGTCGGAGCCGATTAGTTATCAGTGGCACCATGAAGGCGACCCGGTCAACGGGGCTACAGCTAGCAGCTTTAACTTGGCCAATTTGAAGGAAGAGGATTTGGGGGAATATCACGTCGTGGTTTCAAACGTTGTCGGTTCACAAACAAGCGCCACGGTCGTTGTTTTCATGTCGCCTGCCATCACGCAGCTGTCCGATTCGATGTCACCTGTATTTGGGGATTCAGTTGAATTATCAGTCAAGGCGATTGGCTCCAAACCGATTAGCTATCGGTGGTATCTCGATGGTGTGCTGATTGATGGCGGCACGGAAAGCAAATTGAGCTTGGCCGATTTTCAGGTTGAGAATTCTGGGAGTTATCAGGTGGTTTTGTCCAATATTGCGGGAGTGATTACGAGCGATTCTATCACACTCTCAGCGCCTCCTGTTGTAAAGCATTGGGCAGAATCAATATCCGTGGATGAGGGCGACAAGGCAACTCTATCAGTCAAGGTGCTGGGCACCCTTCCGTTAAGCTACCAGTGGAGCAAGGGCAGCAAGGAGATTGATGGAGCGACAAACTCTACGCTGACTTTTGCCAAGGCGGTGGCTGCTGATGCTGGCGATTATACCTTGAAGGTAAGCAATGCGCTTGGCCAAGCGGTGACTGAGCCGATCACGTTGACTGTGAATATATCGGCAAAGGTTGTTGCACAACCCGTCGGAGGCAATGCTAACTTGGGTGAACCCTTCACATTTGAAGTCACGGCTTCAGGGACAAAACCGATCAGTTATAGGTGGTATCATGGAGAAAATTTGATACCCGGCGCTAAAGACAGCACCTTCCACTTGGCCGAGTTAAAGGAATCGGATGCAGGGGATTATCGTGTGGTTGTTTCAAACCTGTCAGGCACGGATAGCAGCGACACGGTTTCTGTTGCTGTAGTGATTCCTCCGACTGTCACGCAGTCGACCGATCGGATATCCGTGATAGAGGGAGACACGTTAAATCTGATGGTCACGGTGATTGGCTCGGCTCCAATAACATATCAGTGGAGCAAGGAGGGAGAGGAGATACCATTAGCGAATACGTCCGAGTTGACTTTGCTCAA
>Ga0208766_1000991_pt1 | contig 15530 bp, 19 predicted proteins | sample ETN01SmetaG_3_FD_185792 | JGI IMG/M metagenome (GOLD analysis project Ga0208766, IMG submission 185792) | Marine microbial and viral communities from oxygen minimum zone, Eastern Pacific Ocean - ETNP2014F12-01SV263 (SPAdes) (version 2) | ecosystem: Environmental > Aquatic > Marine > Oceanic ... | reverse complement strand
CTAAATATTGATTCATGGTTATGAAAAAAATATTGATCAGAGCAGTTATTACCATCATTTTAGGGTTTTGTTTTTATTTTTACGTTTTGATATGGATATCACATCTTTGATGTTGCCCTCTGGTAGAAAGATCATTTTATTGATATTTTGGATGGGTGTTGCAGGTGCCACTGTAATCGTAATTGATTCAATGTTTCAAATACCTGATGAGTTATCAGGAGTGATGTACTTTTTGAGTATTGGTATTGCAGCATCAAGTGTTCTTAATAAATATAGATAGTCATTTTTATGGAAAGAAAAGCGACTGACATATTTAGTGAATGGGCTGAGATCGGTAAAGATGCTGGCATGGAAACAAATCATGCCCGAGCCGTGGATAAAATGCTTTTCCATCTGGTGAATTCTCGCACATCCCCATTCTCATTTATTGATGCTGGATGTGGAAATGGATGGGTTGTAAGAAAAATACGGAAACACGATCTCTGCGAAAATGCTATCGGAGTAGATGGGGCAGTCGAAATGATCCGAAAGGCAAAAAAAATTGATGAGCATGGGGACTATTTTCACTCAGACCTGATGGAGTGGATTCCCGATCAAAAGGTCGATTTTGTGCATAGCATGGAAGTTATTTATTATTTTAAACAACCAGAAAAATTAATTTTCCATATTATCAAAAATTGGTTGAGATCTGGTGGTGTAATAATAATGGGTATGGACTACTACGATGAAAATTTAAAATGCCATTCATGGCCAACAGATTTAAATACATGCATGAAACTACTAAGTAAAAATGCTTGGGTAGATCTCTTTAATGATTGTGGATTAACTAAAGTAAATGCATTTCAAACAAATGCAAGTTATGATTTTCCTGGTACGCTGGTATTAACAGGAATTAAAAGATAAAATAAGTATGAGTAAAAGACAAATCAGACTGTTTTTAATAATAGGAATTGTTTATTATGCAATTATTGATGTTAATTTCGGTCAGACCCAGAATGAGCAACCTGAGGTATTAAGCCTAAATCCGGGAGAACCAAAAAAAATGAAAAGAACAGATTCAGAATGGAAACGTATTCTCTCATCAGCGGAGTACCATATTTTACGTGAAAAAGGCACTGAGAGAGCCTTTACCGGAGAATATGATGGACACTTTGAAGAAGGGGTCTATGTCTGTGCTGGATGCGGGCATGATCTTTTTAATTCAGATACAAAGTATAGGTCAGGCTGCGGATGGCCTGCATTCTATGAGGCAATGCCAGAGGCTATTGATAAAAATGAAGATAATAGTTTCGGTATGAAGCGCATTGAGATCATTTGTAGTAAATGTGATGGACATCTTGGGCATGTCTTCAATGATGGTCCTCAACCTACCGGTATTAGATATTGCATAAACTCTGTATCAATGGATTTCAAGCCGACAAAGGAACCCGAGACCAAATGAAAAAGGGTATTGTAAAAGAGTATGATTCCTTGAAAGGGTTTGGCTTCATAACAGGTGAAGACAATGAAGATTATTTTGTCCATGTGAGCGGACTTCGAGAGCATCTTAAGGCAAAAGGTCTTAGGTCAGGTCAAAGAGTCTCCTTCGACGTGGATTTTGGAATGAAAGGTGATAAGGCGATCAATGTACGTACAGATTGATTCAACCTTGATTTTTATAGATAAAATCTTCTATTATTTTTTTTGCTTTAATAGGCACTTTATGACCTACAGATAGAGTATGTAATTCAACTCTAAAACCTGCCTCTGAGAATAGCCCATGTGCCATCACGCTCTCTTCGGGGATTACAACCTCATCCTTGTCACCATGAATCAATAATATTGGGGTATTTGGTTTTTCACAGTTAATGCCATTTCTAAATCTATTTTTATTACCAATGAAGCCAGCTATGGGTATAACCCCACCTATTGAATATTTCTGTCTTATGATGAATTCCATTGCCAGACAAGCACCCTGTGAAAATCCAAGAATGTATATCATCTCATTTGGGAAACCTTGTTTATTCAGACTTAAGATTGCCTTATTCAGTTTATCGAATGATGATTTATATTCCCATCCAGTCTGTTCATTGCCCCCAAACCATGAATACTTGCCTTTGCTGATTGTAAAAGGGCCTTGAAGGAAAAACCAATTCACATTTTTTATATTTAGTGCCCTGGCAACAGGTTCCATTGATGATACATTACCTGTAAACCCATGAAGAGTGATTATTGCTTGTTTGGGATCTTTTGAGGTAGAAAATGACCGTTGAGTCATTGATCAGTAAATAGTACAGCAACATTCATCTACAATGCTTGCTTCCATGAATTCGACCTCATCCATCTTATATCTTATGCATTGATCGATAATAATGGATGGTTCAATCTCAATGAGGCTTGCCGTTATGTCATCAAGAGTTACTTTTTTGTAGAGATATCCATCTATCATGCCTCCACCACAATCATTGCATTCATTGTTATTAGATGGTGCACTACAGGAAATAAAAAATAGAAAAATGACCAAACTTGTCTTAATGGATAATTTTACATTAAGAACCGATTGTTCGATTTTTTTCATAATTCGCCATCCTTATTTTAAAATCATTTATATCCTTTGCTCTAAGCAATGGGCTATTTTTAATATTATCTTGGAGTGATATGGTTGGGCTGTCTCCATAATCATGTCCCGGATATATCCTTATGTTCCCTGGCATTTTTAAGATCTTATTATATATTGAATCATATAAGGCACTTAGATCACTTTTTTTCCCTTTTACACGTCCTGTGCGACCAACGAACATTGTATCACCTGTAAATAATACTGGAGGCAATTGATAACAGATAGAGTCAAAGTAATGCCCAGGGGTATGGATGCCTGTGAAATTTAATTCGCCAATGATAAAGTTTTGGTTGTCATTAATATTTTGAAAATTATCATTATTTTTACTAAGAGGAGATTCTTCATGCCCTAAAATGGTAACCTTTGGATATTGCGCAACATATTCTTCTAGATATGCCACATGGTCACCATGGCTATGTGTGATCAATATTGCTACAGGATAATTTGTGATGAAATCCAAGGTCTTTTCAATCTCAACGGCTGCATCAATGATCACTTGTGCGCCTGTTCTATTGCATGTGACCAAATAAGTTAGATTATCATCATAGCCACCTAAAAATGTACGTATTGAAAAATCAGTATCTGGATTCATGATTTATTAATTTAATTAAGATAAAATTCTGTAATTTAGACGTGAAGAACATACCCAAAATGATTCATTAATCAATTGGTGAATTATTCATCATTTCAATCAAATGGAAAAAAAACAAATAGCCTGGTACCTTATTTTTGCTGGACTTGCCATATTCATCCTAGAATTTGTTAGTACGATTCTTTCATTTATTTCGAATCATCCCTTTCTAGGCCTTGCATGTATTTTAATAGGTGGTGGCATATTCTTACTTACTTATGATGAATGATCTAAAGGGTTCACTCTTATAATTATTTACTAAAGATCGCAAAAAGGAATTTTAAAATGAAATATTTTTCTACAATATTATTGATGTTAGTACTAATTGGCTGCGGTACAGAGACATCATCTAACCGGAAATCAATTTCTACATTATCAACATTCATGGATTCAACCAGTTATGCATTAGGGGCAGACCTTGGTGAAAACTTAAAACGACAACAGGTTGAAATTGACTATGATGTTTTCATGGCTGGGCTAACAGATGCAATGCTAGATGATGAGTTAGTAAAGTTGGATCAGAAGAAACGACGAGATGTAATGGGATCTCTTCAGAAGAGCATAAGAGATAAGTCGAAGAAGGAAGGAGAGACCAATCTAAAGATCGCTGATGAATTCTTAGCAAGCAACAAGCAGGGGAACCCTGATGTGAAAGAGACTCCAACGGGGCTCCAATATAGAGTGATCAAAGAAGGCGAAGGAGACAGTCCAAGCCAAACAGATCGAGTCAAGGTACACTACGCTGGTAAACTAATTGATGGTACTGAATTTGATAGTTCTTATGAAAGAGGAGAGCCTACGGAGTTTGGACTTAATCAAGTCATAAAGGGATGGACCGAAGGGCTTCAACTCATGAAAGTAGGTTCAAAGTATGAATTTTTCATACATCCAAAGATAGCATATGGCTCTCGTCCAAGGCCAACAATTCCCGCAAATAGTGTACTTATATTTGAAGTAGAGTTATTGGATATAGTAGAAAATAACAAAAAGTAGGTTTTAGATAATAAAAGTACCCCGGACAGGATTCGAACCTGTGACCCACAGCTTAGAAGGCTGTTGCTCTATCCAGCTGAGCTACCGGGGCATTATTGCTAGGTGAAAATTACGATTAAGGGTCAAAGGATAAAATGAAATCTGATTATTTTTGCCATTATTATAATAAAGAATAATCTATTGATTACATATGCGCACTGGTAGTTTAATTGCATAAAAATTGCTCGTCGGTGCCTCGTCGAGAAAATTCTTGACAGTTATAAAGGAGAAGTTGTACACTTACCGAGGAGAGAGATAGAATTTTACCTCTATCCACTACCAAAGAACCAATAAAATACTAAAATGGAGGTCTAAAATGGCTGAAGTAGTTGCCAGTACTGGCGTTTCAAAAGAAAAAGGATATCTATATTATCTTGGCAAAGATGGTAATGTATGGCGTTCACAGATGGCTCGCGCTGGAAAAGGTGGCGGGAATGCTGAAAAAGTAGCAGACGCTGGTGTATCTAGAGAATCTGGATATTTGTATTACATAGACAAAAATGGTAATGTCTCTCGTTCACCAATGGCAAGAGGACGTAAATAGTAATTATAATAATCCATTTATCAAAAAAAGGCTCTCAAAATAGAGAGCCTTTTTTTTTATGCAACATTGTATTAAGTTTGCTAAATTTTATCGGTTGATTGCACCAAATAATCCGAGGTAATATCATCCGTATAGAGAATAAACTATGAAAAATATAATAATATATATGGTCGTTCTTTCTGTAATCACTCCTGTGAAAGGGGATGGGCTACAGTTATTTGGCTCAAAAAAGAGTTCAGAAAAAGAACGAAGTAATGAGAGTAATGAGCAGCGCAGAAGCAGTGATGAAATGACCGAAGATTATTCAAGCACTGAGGTAACAACGACAAGAAAAAATATCGAATCCGTCATACCCGTAAAAAGGATCCCAAGTGGTTGGGTCTTCCGTGATGAACTTTTGGCTCCATGGGAATCAAATTTGCCAGCAGTACTTTCAATCATACCTGACACAACGGTCGAAGTTGTCTATCATGATGACAATAGGACTACCCGTGAAGGGTTTGTTTTACCAATTAAAAGGGCGTCGGTTGAGTTTCAGTATACCTCTAGGTTAACTCATGAATTGATCATGCTTGAGTTTGTCAATGTTGATTTTATCTACAGTACCACTAACAATAATGATTCGCATTTCATCCTTGAAGGCATAACAAAGAAAATAAAATTAAAAGATACTGGCTTCCCTCAACTAGCCTCATCTGATATCATAAAGCACAAAGTTCTGATGGAATATGGGACTCCAAAGGAATTCGATGGTGTTTGGCATATATATGAGGATGTTAGTTCAACTTATAAAGTACGTGAATTAGATGAACGGAACATAAAGGTCGAATTAAAGAGTCTTAAGGTTGTGGACAAATTGGAAAAAGCGATAGATGATACCTATTCAAAACAAGGTATTGAATATAAGAAACGCTTAATGGTACAAGGCATAGACATATAAAATTGTGTTAAACATTCTTATTGAAAGAAGGCCTTTTTCAGGCCTTTTTTTGTTTCTAGTATCATCAATATTATTTGGTAATAACGTCTATGAGCCTATTATCTCAATTATTGAGATAAGGGGCAATATTAAGACACATGACTATATTATAGAGCGTGAGATCGTTCACCCCCTTGACCATCCCTTGGATAGCGCAATTGTAATTGAAGATAGGAATCGCCTTGATAACTTAGGGCTTTTTAGTGAGACCACTTGGCAAGTAGTCCCCCTTGAAAACGGTACAGCAAAATTGAGTTATGTTGTAGTTGAATCAATACATAGGATACCTCCTTTGGTATTCCCTAATTATCAGGAAGATACAGGGTGGTCTCTAACTGGTTTTGGTCTTATAAATAACTTTAGGGGAAAAAATCAAACTCTAGCAATAGGGGGTAGTATTGGTGGTTTGGATACCTATGGCTTTACTTTTACAGACCCTTGGATGTTTGGTGATCATGTCTCATATTCTTTGAATATGGGCCGTACTCTATTTGATCATAGATTTTTGGATAGAAAACTTGATGTGAATAGTATATACATTAATCTTGGGAAATGGTATGGAACCAAAATAAAAACATCAATTGGTATTGAAGTTGAAACAAAAAAACTATTCAATGACATAGACGAGGATGAATTTTTTTATATTGGCGCAACTGGAAACTTGAAATATGATACTCGAGATATTTATTGGAATCCAGGTGAAGGTATCTTATTTAGTCAAGACATATATCATAGAGAAGGCATCGAACCACAAGATTGGCGAATCATGCTTTGGTCACAATCTTATTCTTGGTACATGAAGATCAATCAAAGAGGAAAGAAACGGGTTTTAGCCTTCAATACGACTCTTAAAAGAAAACTAGGAAATAAAGATGATCTCTGGCTTGATTATTTTGGTAATTCTTCGACAATCCGTGGATGGTCCTTGCCTGAACCAGACCTATATTATTCATTTAAAGAATCATTCAGATTTGGCCATGAATCAGTATTAATGTCCATGGAGTTAAGGCAAGAGTTGATACCTAAACATGCTACACCCTTAGGCATTGAATTTGGCCTTGTAGCCGTAATATTTTCTGATATGGGGCTAATCGGGGATGATTGGAGTGCTTTGGTGAATCAGTTGCCAATGCATGGAGCAGGAGTTGGCATAAGAATTCCTTTCCCCATGGTCGGTGTAATAAGAGTTGATTATGGGTATGGATATAGAGATGGAGTCTGGAATTCTGGGTCAATCCACTGGGGAATTGGACAAAAGTTCTAACTTATTTTTTATAATTCTAAGGTAGAGGGTTTTGATTTGGTGCAAGAAGTCCACCAGATATGATTGTCTTCAACCCTTCTTCAACATTCATTCCCGTGGGAATGGCATCTGCTTGGGGAATCATTAAAAAGAACCCAGAGGTTGGGTTAGGCGTTGTAGGAACAAAAAGATGATAATAGGGGATGTCATCCTTGTTTTTCGATTCACCACTTATAAAGGCCATTGTCCATAAACCCTTTCTTGGGTATTGTATGTATACCACACCTTCAAAAGCATCGGATGTCCCTTTTGTGAACGTATCTGTAATTTGTTTCAATGTGGTATAGATCATGTTTACAATCGGTACTCTCTTAACAATACTTTCCCCAATGTTGAAAATTTTCTTACCTAAGAAGTTTGTTACTATCAGACCTAGAACATAGATGAGAACAATAGTTAAAATGATTCCTAAACCTGGTATGTCTAATCCAAATTGTTTCAGAATGGGGCCAGACATTTTTTCAAGGCTCTCAAAAAGAAATTTTATTACGACATAGGTCAAGTACAATGGTAATAAGGTAGCAAGTCCTGCAAATAATTTTGACCTAAATGACTGAGTTATCGAATTCATGATATGTTAAAGTTAATTGACCTAATATTTTATTGAAAGATGCTCTTCAACTATTGGGAAATATTCTTTTTTTCGTGCCTTAGGAGAAAAGATTTCTTATTTAAACCTCCCGTATATCCTCCTAATGTTCCTCTAGATGAAATAATTCTATGGCACGGTATGATGATGGTTATCGGATTCCTTGAGTTTGCAGTACCCACTGCTCTTGATGCTTTCCCATTGCCTGACATCCTAGCAATTTCTGCATAAGAAGAGGTCCTGCCATATCCTATTTTTTGAACTTGCAATAGTACTCTTTTATAAAACGGTGGAGCATCTATCATCAATGGAACTGTAAATGATCTTCTTTTACCATCGAAGTATTCTTTTAACTCAAGTGATACCTGCTTTTCTATAGGGGACATTTTTCTTGATATTATTTTTCTTTTTTGAGTGGTCACGCTCATGAACTGGACCTTGTATAAATAGTTCTTATCTGTATGTACCTCTAATATCCCAATGGGAGTTTTAATCAATGATATGTCCATTACTATTAAGTGTGTTTTTTTACCCTATGTGATGCATAATAATTTGGTATTCTGATCCTGATGAAAAAAAATGCCCCTAAAAATGAATAGGGGCATCTAGAAAAGATAGATTAAGATAATCTTTAACTTGTTGAGTTATCCATTTTTATTACTACTGGACTAGCAACAAAGATGCTTGAATAAGTACCAATGATCACACCTATTATCATTGCGAATGAAAATGCGTGGATCACTTCACCCCCTACAAGGAATAAGATTAGAACTACCAAAAAAGTAGTCAGTGATGTGATGATCGTTCTGCTTAGTGATTCGTTGATGCTTTGATTGATCACAGATTCCATTGATGCACCTTTTGATGCTTTTACATTTTCACGTACTCTATCAAAGATAACAATTGTATCATTAAGGGAATACCCCACAATTGTCAAGAATGCTGCGATCACAGCTAGTGAGATCTCATATCCTAGCACTGAAAATACGCCTAGAGTAATTAAAACATCATGGGTCAATGCTGCTATGGCACCTACAGCATACTTGAATTCAAATCTGATTGAAATATAGATCAGTATAAAACCTAGAGCATATAGGATTGCCAGAATTGCATCGCCGCTTAATTCTGCTCCAACCTTTGGGCCGACCTTATCAATGGATAAAATGAAATCTTGTTTTTCCTCGGGCATGAATTCAGGATATACAGAAGCCAGACTTTCAGCAACTCTATTTGAAAATCGAGGAGGCTCATTTTCAAGACTTGCAAGACGTATGGCCACATTGGTCTCATCACCAAAGTGCTTTATCTCCGCCCCGCTAAAATCAAAAGTTTGTCCATCAATGGAAACCTCTGCCATTGATGATCTTATTTTATTGATATCGACTGGTTCAGTAAAATTTACAGCAACCAAAGTACCACCTTTAAAATCAATACTAAGTTTAGGCCCACCATTCATGACAATTGATGCAATCCCGATTATGATAAGAACTGCTGATAGGCAACCAGCAAAGAATGTTCTGCTCATAAAATCAATATGTGTCTCTTTTATAATTCGCATGATCAAATACTTAATTTTGTTAAAGTTCTGTTAGATACGTAAGCACTAAAAATAGTTCGTGTTATGAAAACTGCCGTGAACATGCTGATCAGAATACCCCAGAAGAGAACGGTCGCAAATCCCTTAATTGGGCCTGTACCGAATTGATATAATACGAGTGATGCGATCAAGGTTGTTACATTTGCATCAATAATTGTAGTAAGGGCACGGTCATATCCTGAGTCAATAGCGGCTTTAGGAGTTTTCCCTTTTCGAAGTTCTTCTCTGATCCTTTCAAAGATAATTACATTTGCATCAATGGACATCCCAACTGTAAGTATGAGTCCTGCAATGCCAGGTAGGGTCAGGGTTGCTTGCAACGATGCTAGTACTGCTAGGACTAGCAAAATATTCCAGACCAAGGCAAAATCAGCAACTGTGCCAGCTAGTTTATAATAAACCAACATAAAGACCAAGACTGATGCCAGCCCAATAAGTACTGCTTGAGTTCCCTGAGATATGGAATCTGCACCAAGGCTGGGCCCAACAATGCGTTCTTCAATGATATTTACAGGAGCAGGTAATGCGCCAGCTCGTAAAATAATAGCAAGATCTTTTGCCTCGTTTAGATCTGCAAACCCCTCGATCTGGGTTCTACCACCAGGGATCTTTTCTCTTATGGAGGGAGCCATGTGAACTTTCTGGTCTAGGACAATAGCGATTCTTTCGCCAACATTTGCACCTGTGACACGAGACCAAGTTCTTGAGCCCTCAGAGTTCATTGATAGTGATACAACAGGTTGTCCAGCAGAACCACCCCCTAGTGAACCAAGGTCCGCACGTGCTTCATCCACAATTCCACCTGTTAGTTCAGGTCTTTTCTCAAGGTAATACAGGCGATAGTATTTTTCTGGTGCATTTGCTACTATCGTTTCAGCCTGATTGCTTAATAGAAACTGCCCATTTGCATTTTCTAATGTTGATCTTACTTCTTTTCGATCTAATAGTTTTTTGAATGCATATAAATTTTTATCCTCGATGCCCATGTCTCCAGGAATGGCAGATAACAATCCTGAAAAAGGATTCTCTAGGAAAATATCATCAATGGTATTTTCATCTTGATCTGGCTGGTCGATATCAGTCTCTGTATCCCCAAAAAGTTCTGATACCGTAGTTGAGCCATCTTCTTTATTATTTTCGTTTGATTCTTTTGTATCTTGTTTTATGCTACTTGCAAGAGTCTCATCACCTTTCAAAACATTATCTAATTGAGCGATCAGTTCATTGGTTACAGCAATATTTTTCACCAAGTAAAATTCAAGTAAGGCTGTACTTTGTAGAAGTGCCCGAGCTCTCTCTGAATCTTGTATCCCTGCTAATTCAACGACTATGCGGTGTTTACCTTGTTTTTGAATAGTGGGTTCAGATACTCCAAACTGATCGACCCGATTTTGAAGAATCTCTAAAACACGATTGATCGCATCATCTGCCTCATCTTCCAGTGCTGTCATTATTTGGTCTAAAGATGCACCATATTCATGATAGTACCGAGATAATTTGATACCATCTGTTTTTACATTTTCTTCAAACACACGAAAGAATTCTTGATTTGGATCGATGGATTGATTCTTAGAATTTTCTATTAGATCTTCAAGGCGATCATCTTTCATTGATGCTAGGTTACTGACCAACATGGGTATGTCAGCCTCAAGCACAATGTACATGCCGCCCTTGAGATCCAAACCTTGTCTTATGATGCGAGATTCGGTTTTCTCGAGTTCACCAGAGGTACGTAATTCTTCTTTCTTCTGTTCAGACATGTTTTCGTATTCCCAAGTTGGTAGGAGCGCGTATACTGCCCAAGCAAGGATCAAAACAATGATCATGTATCTAGGTGTTAAACTATTTTGCATTTAAAATTCTATATTATATAGTTAAAAAAGCCGGTGAATATACTCTTTCGTTCTTTTGGGTGGCAAGAAAACAGGAAAAATTAATTTGAAATGATTTCCATCTTTTTTCCAACCTTGACAAATGCATGTATTGCTCTATCCAATTGTTCTTTGGTCATGGCTGCGGAAATTTGTACACGAATTCTAGCTTGCCCTTTTGGTACAACAGGAAAATAAAATCCAATCACATAAATATCTTCCTTAAGCATTTCATTTGCCATGTTTTGTGCTAATACAGCATCATGCAGCATGATTGGAACAATGGGGTGTATCCCATCTAAGATGTTAAATCCCGCATCTGACATAGCCTTTCTAAAGTAAAGGGTATTGTCTTCCAATCTATCTCGGAGCGAAGTTGTAGATGAAAGCATCTTAAACACTTCCAGGCCAGCGGCAACGATTGCTGGAGCTACCGTATTGGAAAATAAATAGGGCCTTGATCTTTGCCTAAGTAGGTCAATGATGTCTTTCTTCCCTGTAGTGAATCCCCCAGATGCACCACCTAAAGCCTTTCCAAGTGTAGATGTGAATATGTCTATCTTATCCATGACCTTATGGTGCTCGCCCGAACCACGGCCAGTTTGACCAATGAATCCGGTAGCATGACTATCATCGACCATGACCATTGCATCATATTTTTCAGCAAGCATAGTGATCTTGTCTAATTTTGCTATATAACCATCCATTGAAAACACACCGTCTGTTGCTATTAACCTGATCCTGGCATTTTGAGTTTCCTTAAGTTTATCCTCAAGATCTAGCATGTCGCTATTTTGATAACGAAACCTTTGTGCCTTGCAAAGTCGTATGCCATCAATGATGGAGGCATGGTTCAAGGAGTCAGATATGACAGCATCTTCATCATTCAAGATGGTTTCAAACAATCCACCATTAGCATCAAAGCAGGATGTATATAGAATAGTATCCTCTGTTTGAAAGAATTTGGAAATATCCTCTTCCAGCCTCTTATGAATGTCTTGAGTTCCACAGATAAACCGCACTGATGCCATTCCAAACCCATGATCATCCAATGCAGATTTAGCGGCATTTACCAAATTTGGATGATTTGCCAGTCCAAGATAATTATTTGCGCAGAAATTCAAGACCCTAGCACCCTCTTTTGTTTTTATCTCTACGCCTTGCGGTGTTATTAAAGTTCGTTCAGACTTATATAAGCCCTCTGACTTGATCTCATTTATTATGGTCTTATAATAATTTTGATTATTTTCCACTTACCACTCCAGAACGATCTTCCCGCAATCACCACTCTCCATTATATTGAAAGCCTCATTGTATTGTTCCATGGACATTTTATGGGTCAAAACTTTAGAAACATTTAGTCCGCTTCTTAACATTTGCGTCATTTTATACCAAGTTTCATACATTTCTCTACCATAGATGCCTTTCACTTTCAAGCCTTTGAAGATAATGTGATCCCAATTTATTCTTGTTGAATCTGGTAGCAGTCCTAATAGTGCAATCCGTCCCCCGTGATACATATGTTCCAACATGGAACTGAATGCTTCTGGATTTCCAGACATCTCCAATCCTATGTCAAACCCACTGGTCATGTTTAATTCAGGATAATATTCATGGATTGAATTTGCTGAAACATTGATTGCTTTTGTTGCACCCATGTCCTTGGCTAGGTTTAATCTAAAATCATTAATATCTGTGATAACCACATTGCGAGCACCAACAAATTTGCAGATTGCCACTGACATTAAGCCAATGGGTCCTGCTCCAGTTATCAGCACATCTTCTCCAACCATTTCATAGGAGAGTGATGTATGAACTGCATTCCCAAATGGATCAAAAAATGCTGCTATTTCCGATGAAACATCATCATGTATTGGCCATATGTTTGACTCTGGCATGACCAAATATTCTGCAAAGGCTCCATTTCGCTGGATCCCAATCCCCATGGAATCGTGACATAGATGCCTTTTACCTGCTCTACAGTTTCTACAATATCCACATGTTATGTGACCTTCTCCAGAAACACGTTGTCCAGGCTTGTAATGTGTAACCCCAGGTCCTATCTCCTCAACAACGCCACAGAACTCGTGCCCGATGACCAATGGAAGATTCAAAGTTTTTTGCGCCCATTCATCCCATTTATATATATGAAGATCGGTACCACATATTGCAGTATGGGTAACCTTTATTTTAACATCATTTGTACCGCATTCTTCTTCAGGTACATCCTCCATCCAAATTCCATGCTCAGGAGAACTTTTTACTAGTGCTTTCATAAATTATATATTAATTCTTATAATTATTCATTGCCTAAAGTTAATGAAATTTAAATTGGATTTAATTTCTTAATCTTTTACCAAGGGCATTGGAAAAAGGTATGATAAATTTTGCCCCCTAATTGCATAGCATAAAAACGAATGTCAAAAATATTAGCATTTACAAATCAAAAAGGTGGTGTGGGGAAGACCACATCAGCTGTTAACGTTGCCTTAAGTTTAGCAGTTACTGAGGTGAGGACCTTGTTGATAGACCTTGATCCTCAATCAAATGCCACAACAGGACTTGCAGATTTATTTAAGGAGACAAATGGAAACACCTATGACATAATGTTAAAGGGTGATGGTGTCAAGGAAGCCATCACTTCTACATCATTTTCTCATTTGGACATTATCGCATCTACCAATGATCTTGTTGGTGCAGAAATTGAACTTGTTAGTGTAATGGCAAGAGAATATCAATTGCAGAAGGCATTAAAGACCATTAAAAAACAATATGATATTATTATAATTGATTGTCCGCCATCTCTTGGCCTATTGACCATCAATGCTTTGACAGCATCAGACGCATTGGTAATTCCCATTCAATGCGAGTATTATGCTCTAGAAGGTTTAGGTCAGTTATTAAATACGGTTAGATTAGTTCAGAGGCATCTGAATAAGAAACTGGAGATAGTTGGCATATTGATGACAATGTATGATGGACGCCTGAATTTATCAAAGCAAGTAGTCGAAGAAGTCAATAGCTTTTTTAAGGATAAATTGTTTAAAACTTACATTCATCGTAATGTTCGTTTGAGCGAAGCTCCTAGTTTTGGGAAACCCGCTCTTTTATATGATGCAAATTCCACTGGAGCACAGAATTACATGAGTCTAACTGAGGAGATCCTGCAGCGTGTCCGTTAATAGATTGGGTAAAGGTCTTGGAGCATTGATCAGACCAGAAAAGGAAAAAAAGGAAAAAGCAACTTCTAAAAGTCCCAAAATAGAACCAGGTGTTACTGAGATTGCGGTCAATGAGATACGTCCTAACCCTAATCAACCGAGACGTGACTTTGACCAACTTGCATTAGAAGAACTTGCAAACTCCATAAAGCAGAAAGGCGTGGTAACGCCTATTACGGTACGCAGGGTGGATTCAGGCTATGAGATCATTGCTGGTGAGCGTCGATGGAAAGCATCTAAGATCTCAAGAAAACGACGAATTCCTGCATATGTCATTAATGTAAAAAATGATGCAGAAATAATGGAGATCGCCCTGATTGAGAATATTCAGAGAGAAGATCTCAATGCTCTAGAGGAATCTGAGGCATATGCTGTCTTAAATTCAAAATATGACATGTCCCACAATGCAATTGCACAGGCTGTTGGGAAAAAAAGAGTTACCATTTCAAATTCTTTACGATTGTTAAAACTGCCAACTGAGATTCGAAAGAGTTTGAGGAAAGGTGACATCTCTGCAGGACATGCTCGAGCCATACTCCAAGGGAAAACAGTTTCTGAGATGATAAAGGCATGGAAAAAGATCCTCGATGATGATCTAAGTGTGCGTTCAGCTGAGTCTTTATTTAAAAAACAAGTGCGCTTAAAGAAAAAAAAGAAGGTCAAAGGGACCGCCCCACAGATCATGGCTATTGAAAATAATTTAATAGAAATATTTGGCACTAAAGTCAAACTCAAGCAAGGGAAAGATGGGGGTAGCATAGAAATATCTTATTACTCAAATGAAGACCTTGATAGAATTATTGAACTGATTGAATCAATACAATAATAATGGCATGAGATCAAAAAACTATACAGTCATGTTTATTCCTGAAGACGAGACGAATGCTCGTTCTCACCATCTTTCAAAAAAGAGTTTTTTTTTGGCTATTTCAAGTTTGGTTTTATTAGTTGCCTCTAGCATCATTATAATGGTTTATTTTATTCCAAAGGTCGTGGATTATCATAGAATAAAAGACCAGCATGACCAATTTGTATCTGAGCGAATGAAGGTGCTTAGCCTAACTAGAGACTTAGAGAGGATTAGGCAAATGGATGAATTAGTTCGCACTTCATTGGGCGCTACTTTGGATCTGGAACCAAGGCCTGAAATCTTAGACTCATCAT
>Ga0208766_1000988_pt1 | contig 15587 bp, 13 predicted proteins | sample ETN01SmetaG_3_FD_185792 | JGI IMG/M metagenome (GOLD analysis project Ga0208766, IMG submission 185792) | Marine microbial and viral communities from oxygen minimum zone, Eastern Pacific Ocean - ETNP2014F12-01SV263 (SPAdes) (version 2) | ecosystem: Environmental > Aquatic > Marine > Oceanic ... | reverse complement strand
TCTGAAACCTATTAGCGTATCTGTTTCATTTGCGACAAAAGGAATATAAGGTTCAGATTGAATTCGAGAGTTAAATTTTAAAAAAATTGTTGCTTTCTTACTAATTATATAGTTAAGGGTGCTATCAAAAAATATTCTATAATTTTTAATTCTGTTTGATTTCCATTGAGAGTACATTACTGAAACTAAATTCCAATGTTTGTTTAATTTCAATCTTGTGAAAATATTAAATGTTAATCTCAAATTATTATAAGTTTCTGAAGGCATTTCAGTTATTTGATTTAAAGTATACTCCGGATATTTTTCATTTTCATAAAATGCTCCGTATGCTAAGTCTATATACCCAGAGTTTTCAGATGGAGTAATTCTATTTCTAATGCCTCCGCCGATTAAAAATCTTCTATCAAGCATTGACCTTTGACTCTTCCCTAGTTGAGAAAAAAGAAAAATAGAGTGATGTTTTTCAAGATTATAATAATGATTATATCTCAATTGTCCTGATAATGTATTTTTAAATGCGTTCCCATTAAATTTTTGATAATTATTAGAAAAAGTGAATCTTATCAAATTCTTTTCTTTTAGACGAGAACCGATTGTTAAGTTAGTTTTAATCATAAAAAAGTCTAGGTTTCCTTTTTTATAATCTCCCATTCCATCAATAAAAAGATGAAAAGTTGAATCAATTTTATTAAGATTTGACTCAGTATTTATTACTGTTTGTGAGTATAATTTTAAAGTTGAAGTTATCATGAAAATAATTAAGATGTAGGTTTTTGTCTTCATAGTCTTTTGTTCATATAGAGCCTCAAAATTAAATTTTTTTTTCTATTATCTCTTTGTAAAACTCATCAGTTATTTTAAAATATCTTCCATTTTCCTCATGCAGACTATTATCTCCCTTTCCATTTATAGAGTGATAGTCTGTAATGTGCTTTTTAAATTTTTCTAAGTTTGTTACTTGATAGTCCTTCCCGTAGTAGTCTTTAATTATAACATTCTTCATAATATTTATTATCTAAATGAAACAAAAAAAAATGAGAGTACGTTAATTAAATATCTTAATAGTTTGGTTTACTAGGATTAACCCTCATTTGTGAGAGTTTTTTTAACCTTCATCTTCTGTGTTGGGTAAAGGCTCAGGAATATTTTCGCATTCGGAAGCTTTACATGGTAAATTATCTTCAAATCCACAAGAACTCAATGAAAAAATACCAACGAAAAAAATAATTCTTATAAACTTCATATTCAAAATTATAAAAAAATCAGTTACCAACCAATTCCATAATATGCCTTAACTCCATTGGGATATATTCCTTCTACTAATACACCATCATCTTTTGGGAGTTGTGATAGTAGAGTAGAAAGGCTCTCAACATCAGATATACTTCTTTTATTAATTGAAGTTACTATAAATCCTTTAGTTATTCCAGAGCTCTTCCATTTGCCTTTTTCTATTTCACTTACTTGAGCACCTCCCTCTATTTCAAGTTTTTCTTTCAATTCTTTTGGGACATCTGCAAATCTAGCGCCGTCAATTGAAAAAGTATTTGATGATGCTACAACTTCAGTTGTTCCAAGAGTATTTTTTAGTGTGGCATTAATAGTTTTTGTTTTGCCGTCTCTTATATAAGTTACAAGAATATTATCGCCAGGCCTATTAATTGCAACTTGCTCTTGAAGATTAGAAACGTTTTTAATTTCCACGCCGTTAATTTCAATAATTACATCACCAGATTCTAAGCCAGCGTCTGAGGCTGCACCTCCAACATTTACTCTATCAATTAATACTCCAGTTAAAACAGGTAAATCTTTTTCTTTAGCAAGTTCTGCATTAACATCTATTATTGTAATGCCGAGAAGAGCTCTTTGAACCACTCCATGTTCTACTAAGTCTTGATAGACTTTTTCTACAAGATTTGATGGTATAGCAAATGAGTATCCTGCAAAAGTTCCAGTTGGAGTTGCTATTGCTGAATTAATTCCAATTAGTTTTCCTTTTAAATTCACCAGAGCTCCTCCTGAGTTTCCAGGGTTAACAGGGGCTTGATGCTGAATGAATGCTTCAATTTGAAGGTTGTTTCTATCTCTTAATATTCCAATATTTCTAGCTTTTGCGCTCACAATCCCAGCGGTGACAGTTGACCTAAATTCAAATGGTGAACCAACAGCTAGGACCCATTCTCCAATTTCTACATTGTCAGAATTCCCAAATTCAATTGTAGATAAATTTTCTGCTTCTATTTTTAGAACTGCTATGTCTGTTGTTGGGTCTGTTCCTTCTACTTTTGCTATAAAAGTTCTATTATCATTTAGAAGGACTTCTACTTCACTCGCATTTTCAACAACATGATTATTTGTAATTATATAACCATTCTTAGTCATAATTACTCCTGAACCTGAACCTCTTCTTTTTGGCGTTTCTCTCTCTTGATAATTATATCTTTCTCCAAAGAAATCTCTAAACATATCTTGGAAGGGATTGTTCATGTTAGATGTTCTTCCTTCAAAAATTGTTCTTATGTGAACTACAGCAGGTGTTGTTTTTTTTGATGTGTATATAAAATTCAATCCTTCTGGTACAACAACATCTGTTGTGTCAAATACATAATTGGCAAATTTTACGTTTTCATTATAATTTGAAGTAGTTATACTTTTTTCTTCTTTAAAAAATTCATAACCTGTTATTGATGTGATCCCACCTATGATGGAAAATATAAGTGCTAATAGATAACTTTTAAGATTTTTCATTCATTTTATATTTATTGCAAAGTTACACTACTCTTACGTAAATATGTATTTCATATTTTTCAAATTAACATTGTTTAACATAAAAAAAAGGTGAGCATATTGCCCACCTTTAGATCAATTACTAATTATATTATTATTTAATTTGAATTGTCTTCTTTATAGATGTTTTTGTGTCCTTATCAATTGAAATATTTAATATCCCATTTTTATGTTTAGCACTTATTTTATTTTCATCTATATTGTCAGGTAATTGAAAAGATCGTGAAAATTTACCATAACCATTTTCAATAGAATGGTAGTTATTATCTGAACTTTCAATCTTTCTTTCACCAGAAACAGTTAGGTGTCCATTTTTAATTTCAATAGACAAATCTTTTTTATCCATTCCAGGAACTGCAAATTGAAAGTTAAAGTCTTTGTTAGTTTCTGATATATCTACTTTTGGTGAAAAATCATTTTGGAAACTATTGTCAAAAAAATTATCAAAAAAATTATCAAATAAAAATGGTCTTACATTATTATTTGATGGTCTTAAAATTAATTGTCTCATGTTTATTTGTTTTAATTTAAATTCAATCATGTATAATGAAAATATTGTGCCACCAAGTAATTGTATGACAATATGGCACAATAATTATTTTTTTACCCCATTATGTGACAATAAGTCATGCTATTATATTTTTTTTATTTTTATTTTGACTATTATTATTGCACATTTAACATTGAAAAATTAATATTGCAAACTCATTTATGCCTTCTTAGCTCAGTTGGTTAGAGCAGTAGACTGTTAATCTATTGGTCCTAGGTTCGAGTCCTAGAGAAGGCGCAACATATTATGATAAAACGGTTATATTTTTATATAGTAGCCGTTTTTTTTATTTTTGAATATGTCAAAAAGAATTCTCTATCCTCTTTTGTTGTTATTAATTCCTTTAATTGGAATGACTATCAGTGATGAGATCAACTGTAGTCAATTCGATTTCATTATTATGGGGTTTTTGCTGACTTTCCTTGGTATTGGAATTAATTTTGTCATTAACCGCATAAAGAATTTTAAAAACCGAATCCTATACATTGGAATATTGGTTTTAATTTTTTTATTAATATGGGCTGAATTGTCAGTAGGTATTTTTGGAACTCCCTTTGCTGGTAATTAAGTTACAAACAGATTTAGTTGTGATGCAACTTTGAATAATAGGGGGGTAAGAATAATAAGTGACTATGCTATTTTAGTATAGTCGTTTTTTTTAAATTGTATTATAAAAGCTATTCTTTGAAAAATTTTGATGTAATAATTTGGGGTGCTACTTCTTTTACTGGTAAACTAGTTTGTGAATATATTTTCTCTAATTACAAATCAAATGAAATTAAATGGGCTATGGCCGGAAGAGATTTAAAAAAGCTTGAAGAAGTTAGATCTGAGATAGCTAATAGTTCAGTGCCAATTCTTTTAGCAGATAGTTTTGATGAAAATTCATTATCTAATTTAGTAAAGCAGACTAAGGTAATATGTTCAACTGTAGGTCCTTTCTCAGTATACGGAACTTTACTTGTGGACTTATGTGTGAGATTTAAAACTAACTACTGTGATATTACTGGTGAAGCTCATTGGATTAGAAAATTAATAGACAAGTTTCATAATAAAGCAAAGTCTAATAAGATCAAGATAGTAAATTCATGTGGTTTTGATTCTATACCTTCTGATATGGGTGTTTTCTATATTCAAAATGAACTTATGAATAATAATGGTGAGTATGCAAAAGAGATTAAAATGAGAGTGTCAGGGATTAAGGGAGGTATTAGTGGAGGTACTTACTCTAGTATCAATAATGTAATTAAAGATGCTTACGCCAATAAAGAAATTTTTAAAATAATTAATAATCCTTACGGATTAAATCCTTTGGACAGTATGATAGGTAATGATAAAAAAGATCTTAGAAAAATCATTTATGATAAAGATGCTAAGAGCTGGGTGATGCCATTTGTTATGGCAGGGATAAATACTAAAATTGTAAGAAGATCAAATGCTATTAACAACTTTATTTATGGTAAGGACTTTACTTATAGTGAAGCTCAATTAACGGGAGATGGGTTAAAAGGGTTAATTAAATCTTTTATAGGAGTTATTCCGCTAACATTATTAAGTATGAAACCCACTTCTAGTTTAAAGAAAATTTTAAATTACTATATGCCTAAACCCGGTGAGGGTCCCAATAAGAGTAGGAGAGAGAAGGGTTATTTTAATTTAAGGTTTTATATAACTAAGAAAAATGGAGAAAAAACTCTTGCAAAAGTTATTGGAGACAGGGATCCAGGTTACGGCTCAACATCAAAAATGCTTGCAGAGTCTGCAATTTGTTTAGCGAACGACAGGCTTCCTGAAAATTATGGAATTATAACACCCTCTTACGCAATGGGAGATAAATTACTTGATAGACTTAAATCTAATGCGGGCTTAAGTTTTAATTTTACTAATAATAAATGAGAGTAATCACTCTACTTTTAATAATTAATCTGATTATATCAGGAAATTATCAGGACCCATCAAAAAATTATTCTCAAAATATTCCAGACTCAAATTTTAATATTGAGATGGTATCGATTCCAAAAGGAGATATCATTATTCAAAATAATGAGATATCACTTTCTACTTTCTGGATATCTAAATTTGAGATAACCTGGGGAATATATAATCTTTTTACGGATCAGGATTATCAGTTTAAAGATTTAGAATTCATATTTGAAGGTGATACAATTGAGGTTGATGGAGTTAGTAGGCCCACAACTCCATATATAGATATGAGTTTTGGAATGGGCAAAGATGGTTATCCTGCTGTTAATATGACTCATTTTGCTGCATCTAGGTTTTGTGAGTGGCTCTCAATTAAGACAGGATATTATTATAGGTTACCAACAGAGGCTGAGTGGGAGTATGCTTGCAGATCAGGTTCAGTTTATAATTATTCTTTTGGTGATAATTTAGATAGTTTAGATGATCATGCTTGGTACAAAAATAATTCAAATGAAAAATATCAAAAAGTAGGACAGAAAACTCCAAATAAATGGGGCCTATATGATATGCATGGAAATGTGTCGGAGTGGGTTGTTGACTCTTATGAACCAGAAATATTCAAGAAAAGAAAAAAGAAAAAAGATCCATTTGTATTCAATTTAGATAAATACCCTAAGGTATATAGGGGAGGATCTTGGCTAGATGAATCAGAATATTTAAAAAGTTCTTATAGGAATTTTTCTGATAATTCCTTACAGAGGAGGGATCCTCAAATACCCAAAAGTAAATGGTGGAATACGGATGCTCCACATATAGGATTTAGAATTGTGAGAGTTTCTAGAATTGAATCAAAGGAGCTGAGGGATAAATTTTGGAATTTCTGATTTTTAATTATAAATTAAAATCTAACAAACAAAATAGCCAAAATGAAAAAAGAATCAAGAAGAAGTTTTGTAAAAAAAACTGCAGCAATTACTACAGGAGTAATAACATCTAATTTACCTATACAATCTTTTGCTAATGTAGGAGAAAATAAAAAACTAAAGCTAGCGCTTGTTGGCTGTGGAGGAAGAGGTTCAGGAGCTGCAGTTCAGGCACTTTCAGCTGATGATAATGTTGAACTTATAGCAGTTTCTGATGTTTTCAGAGACAGAGTAGAATCTAGTTTAAAAGGGATAAACGATCATTTTGGTGACTCAAAAAAAATAAAAATTAAAGAGAAGAATATTTTTATTGGTTTTGATGGATATAAAAATGCAATAGACCAATGTGATGTGGTAATTTTAACAACTCCACCAGGATTTAGACCACTACATTTTGAGTATGCTATAAGAAATGATAAACATGTATTTATGGAAAAACCTTTAGCAACAGACGCACCTGGGGTAAGAAAAGTTTTAGAATATGCTAGAATTGCAAAAGAAAAAAAACTTAATGTCGTAGTTGGTCTTCAGAGGCATTATCAAAATAAGTATATTGATATATACAATAAGGTTAAGTCTGGAGATCTTGGTAAGATAGTCTCTGGTCAAGTGTATTGGAATGATGGGGGAGTATGGACAAATAATAGAAAACCAGAACAAACTGAACTCGAGTATCAGATGAGAAATTGGTATTATTTTACGTGGATATGTGGAGATCATATTTTAGAGCAACATATTCATAATATTGATGTTGCAAACTGGTTTATTGGAGAATATCCTTCACATGCACAAGGTATGGGAGGAAGAGAAGTAAGAAATGGAAAGGAACATGGTCAGATATTCGATCATCATTTTGTAGAATTTCACTATCCTGGGGGAGCAGTTATTTCAAGTCAATGCAGGCATCAGAAAGGAACAGAGAGTAGAGTTGATGAAGTTTTCCAAGGAACAAAGGCTTCAGCTGTACTAGGTAAAGGGGAAATATTGAATCATGATGGTACCCTAAAATATAAGTATCAAAATTCATGGTCAGATGATCCAAACCCCTACCAAGTTGAACATGATAAATTATTTCAGTCTATAAGAGAAGGAGGTGTAATATCTGATACAGAAAATGGTGCAAAGAGTACTCTTGCTGCTATCATGGGTAGAATGGCCACTTATACTGGTGAAAAAATATCATGGGATGATATAATGAATTCAAAAGAATCATTAGTTCCAGATAATTTATCTTGGGACTCTGAAGCTCCAACGTTACCTGATTCTAATGGGAATTATAAAATTCCTGTTCCAGGAAAAACTAAATTTATTTGAAAAATGTTAAGAAGAACTTTCATAAATAAATTTTCAGTTACTCTATCTATTGGAGCAATGTTTCCATATAATTCTTTTTCAAAGAATAATTTTAATTTGAATTATGCACCTCACTTAGGAATGTTTAAAAATAGTGTAGGGGATGATCTTATAGATCAAATTAATTATATGGCTGATTTAGGTTTTAGAGCTTTCGAGGATAATGGCATGCGTTCAAGACCAATAGCTCTTCAAGAGAAAATATCTAAAACTTTAGTCAAAAGAGGAATGAAAATGGGTGTTTTTGTTGCCCATAAAATATATTGGGATAAGCCTAATCTTTCTAGTGGAGACGATGATTATAGAAATGAATTTTTAAATGATATCAAGAACTCAGTAGAAGTTGCTAAAAGAGTAAATGCAAAATGGATGACAGTTGTCCCTGGAAATTTAGATTTAAGAAAAGATATGTCTTACCAGACTTCAAATGTAATTGAAACTCTCAAAAGAGCATCTGATATTTTAGAACCTCATGATTTAGTTATGGTATTAGAACCACTAAATTTTAGAGATCATCCTGGATTATTTCTAACAGAAAGTCCTCAAGCTTTTCAAATTTGTAAGGCTGTAGATTCTCCATCATGTAAAATTTTATTTGATATTTATCATCAGCAAATTCAAGAGGGAAATTTAATTCCTAATATAGATGATACATGGGATGAAATTGCATATTTTCAAATTGGAGATAATCCTGGAAGAAAGGAACCAACCACTGGTGAAATAAATTATAAAAATGTATTTAAGTCTATATATGAGAAAGGTTATGATGGTATACTTGGCATGGAGCATGGTAATTCTATAAAAGGTATCGAAGGAGAAAAAGCATTAGTAGATGCTTATTTGAAAGTTGACTCCTTTTAATTACCCAAATGATTCTTTTGATTTCCAACTAGGATCAAATTTGTTTGTCTTCCATTGACATATCTAAACCCACTTTCTTCGAAAGCCCCAGCTTCTTCTAGCATAACTCTGATCTCTTTATTCCACTCTTTGATAAAAACTTTTGTATTAAGTTCTATAGCATAAACAGTATTATAATTCATAGGAAAATCACCAGTAAAGGGAACACCTCCTTGAGAATCCCACATGCCTAAAGTTGTTCCAGCTGAGTGACCATAAGTCCCGAGTGGATGAGTATAAATTTGAGGTTTTAAACCCTCACTTCTTCCTTTTGTTAGTGCTTCTTTAAGTATTTCATTTCCTGTTTTTTTATATTCAAAAAGATCTGTAAAAATATCTTGGACTCTATTCCCTTCTCTTAATGCATTTACAAGATAATCTGGTGCTTTAGTTTCATTAGGTTTTAGAACATAAGCAAGTTCTTGACAGTCTGTATTTAAGGTTAAGTAAGTTATTCCAAAATCACAATGAAGGAGATCACCAGGTAATATTATATCAAATTTTGATTTTCCGTCAAAAGCATATAAGTCACTATCCTCATTTCTCTGGACATCTACTGTAGGATGAAACCATGTTCTTAATCCTAAATTTTTAACTTTTTCCCTCATCCACCATACAACATCATCAGTTGTTGAAATACCAGGTGTTATTACATTTGTAGAAAATGCTTCTTTAATTATTTCATGAGTAATCTCAACAAGTTGATCATAGATTACCATCTCTTTTTTTGTTCTAGTCTCTATCCATCTAACAGCTAGGTCTTGAGCAGAAACAACTTTTTTTGAAAGTTTTGTTGGTAAATTTTTAATTAAAAGTTCATAGTCTGTCTTCACTATTCCATCTGCCAATGCAAAATGATCAGAATAATTTAACCCTATTTTATCTGGATTTTTACTCTCAATAAAATCAGCTAAAGCTTTCATCTGATTTGGTTCTTCTTCCTTATTCCATATTGATGGAATATTTTTACCAAAACTATATCTAGCAATAGCAACCTTTTCTATTTTATTTGATGATTTATCTCTATAAAATGCTAGGATAGTTCTTCTTCTAGCGTTTAACCAGGTTGGTGGTAAAAGAGTTTTAATTATAGGATCTTCATTATATTCTCTAGTTATTAAAACCCACATGTCAATACCTGTTTCATCCATAAGTTTAGGCAACAAATTATCTAGCCTATCTTTCTGAATCTTTTCAATTACACTAGCTCTATTTCTAAGACTTAGAATATCTTGAGATTGAATTTCTAATGTAATCAAAAGGAATAAAATTAAATTAATTATCTTCATTGTAATGTTATTTGAGTTTTAGTTAATGTTCAATTATAATGATAAACCAAAATACAAATTATTGGAAAGAAAACTTAAAGTATGTAGGAATTCTTTTGTCAATATGGTTTTTAGTTTCTTTTGGTTTTTCAATTCTTCTTAAAGATTTTTTAGATAATTTTTCATTTGGAGGTTTCAAGTTAGGTTTTTGGTTTGCACAGCAGGGTTCAATGTATGTATTCGTAATATTAATATTTATTTATGTTCATCTCATAAATAGACTCGATAAGAAATACGGCTTCGATAAAAAAAAATAAAATGGATGTACAAACTTGGACATATTTAATTGTTGGAATTACTTTTTTCATTTATATATCTATTGCTATTTGGTCAAGGGCCACCTCAACAAAAGAATTTTACATAGCAGGAAAAGGAGTTTCTCCTTTAGCAAATGGGATGGCTACAGCTGCTGACTGGATGTCTGCTGCATCATTTATATCTATGGCAGGAATAATTGCTTTTGCTGGGTATGATGGTTCTGTATATCTGATGGGTTGGACAGGTGGGTATGTCTTACTGGCTCTCTTGCTAGCTCCCTATCTTAGAAAATTTGGAAAATTTACTGTACCTGATTTTATAGGTGAGAGGTATTACTCTAATGGAGCAAGATTAGTAGCAGTTTTTTGTGCTTTAGCAGTGTCTTTTACATATGTTGCTGGTCAGATGAGAGGGGTTGGAATAGTTTTTTCTAGATTTTTAGAAATTCCAATTGAATCTGGTGTTATAGTAGGTATGGTAATTGTCCTATTTTATGCTGTTTTAGGGGGAATGAAAGGAATAACCTATACTCAAGTTGCTCAGTATTGTATTTTAATTTTTGCATTTATGGTTCCTGCTTTTTTTATTTCTTTTCAGATGACAGGGAATTTTGTACCCCAACTAGGTATGGGATCAACCATGAACGATGGATCGGGGATGTATTTATTAGATAAATTAGATTTACTTTCAAAAGACTTAGGTTTTGATGAGTATACAAAAGGATCTAAATCAGTTATAGATATATTCTGTATCACGCTAGCATTAATGGTTGGCACTGCAGGTTTACCTCATGTAATAGTTAGATTTTTCACGGTAAAGAAAGTTAAAGATGCTAGAAAATCTGTTGGTCTAGCTTTACTTTTTATAACAATACTATACACAACTGCCCCTGCAGTTTCAGTCTTTTCTAAAATTAATTTAATTGAGACAGTAAGTAATAAAGAATATGCAAAGATGCCTCAATGGTTTAAAAATTGGGAGAAAACTGGTCTTATTCATTTTGAAGATAAAAATCAAGATGGGAGAATAAATTATATAAATAATAAAGAAAATGAGTTAACTATAGATAATGATATAATGGTACTAGCAAATCCAGAAATAGCAAATTTACCTGCATGGGTTATTGCATTAGTAGCTGCAGGTGGATTGGCTGCAGCATTATCTACAGCGGCAGGATTACTATTAGTTATTTCAACATCTGTCTCAAATGACCTAGTTAAAAAAATTATATATCCAGAAATTAGTCATAAGAATGAGCTAATTATTGCAAGAATCTCAGCTTTCTTTGCCGTTCTTGTTGCTGGATATTTTGGATATAATCCTCCAGGATTTGTGGCAGCAGTAGTGGCTCTTGCATTTGGTCTTGCTGCAGCATCCTTTTTCCCAGCTATAATACTTGGTATATTTTCTAAAAGAGTTAATAGAGAAGGAGCAATTTCTGGTATGCTAGTTGGTATTTCTTTAATGTTATATTATATGATGAAATATAAATTAGGATGGTTAGGAGAGATTCCTCCAAAATCAGAATGGTGGTTTGGTATTTCTCCAGAAGGATTTGGATCTATTGCAATGCTCTGTAATTTTATTGTATCAATTTCTGTTTCTTACTTTACTTCTCCACCACCAAAGAATATTTCTATTTTAGTTGATAATATTAGAGTTCCTGAGAATTAATATTTATTTATAAAAGCTGTTTTAAAGCGATTCATTTAATTAATCGAATTAATCAGATATTCTGTTTCTAAAGGCAAATCTTCTACTTTAACAATATGATATTTAGAATAGAAGGGATGCAAAATAAGTAAATTCATACTAGTCACAACTAATCCATAATTTTTTTCAAGTATGTACTTATATATATTTTGTTGAAGGCAGTACTTGATGTAATCCGTTGAGCTAAGATGGCTTAATCCTTTCAAACCATTTTCAAATGGATTTTGTTTTTCTACACTACCATTAGATGTTATTATTTTTTTTGACCTCTTCCAATCAAATATAAAAACTTCATTATCTGATTTTTTATAGACCATATCAATACTTCCAGCTAATAATTTATTTTGATCAAAAACTCTCCACTCAGTTCTATAAGGTTCGTAATTTTTATTAATATATTTATCATGAAAACTTATAAATTTCTCAAATTCCCTAGAGTTTTGATAATCTATGTCGTTATAATAATTTTCTATTTGATTATGTAACTCTGTTCCTAGATTTCTTGCTTTAGATCCTAATTCCTCCCATCTACTTAAGATATCATCTTTAGATTCACCTGTCTTATTACTTTCCCTTTCTGCCCAATAATTTTTGTCAAACTTTGGAAAAAATTCATGAATAAGCTGTGTAACAGAAATAGCTTTTTCTTGATCATCTATTGTGTAAGAATGTTCTTTTTCATTGAAATTTATTCGGCTGTCTCTTTTATGTGAATTTAATTTTTCTAACTTTTTCATATTTATAATTACTTTGCAATAATAATGATGATATATTCTTTTTAATTACAAAAAAACTATATTTAGTTTTTAACCAAAAATTAACTATTATGGAAATTAGTGAATTATTGATTCCTACTATTTTAGGCGGTATTTGTGTTCTTATAAGTGTGTATGGTCTTGCAATAGCTAAAGATAGGAAATATGCTTTAGGTGGTCTTTTTTTATATTCTTTGATACCAATTAGTCATAGACTGAGTATTTATTTAGACAACCCAGAGGATTATTTTAGTTTAATTACAGCTATTATTTTTGTTTGCCAAGCTATCATATCTATTCCAGTTGGTGGTTTTCTTAGCCCTAATAAAGACACCATTCAAAAGACGTGGTCTTTAAAGGTTCAGCTAACTATACTAGTCATAAATGCTTCATTTGCAGTGCTAATACTGAGCGATCCTATGGTCCCAACTATTATTGGTGCTTATCATGGTATATATGCTTTAATGATGGTAGTTGCAATTTCTAAAACATTAGCCGGAAAAATGGATTTGAAATAATTTTTAAAAAATAATTATTAAATTAAAGGCTTAAACATTAGTCTTTAATTTTTTAATTATGAAATATATATTTATTCAAACTCTTTTTTTAATAACCTTTTCTCTCTATTCATTTGCTCAAACAAGAAATATAGAAGCTGAAAGCAGTGTAACTACAAATCATTTTGTGACTGTTAAAGGAATGAAAATTCCTTATTCCGCAACTGCAGGAACTCTTCCCGTTTGGAGTGATGAAGATAAAGCTGTAGCTACTTTATTTTATACTTATTATAAAAGAACAGATTTGAAAAACAATGAAAATAGACCACTATTTATTTCCTTTAATGGAGGTCCTGGTGCAGCATCTATATGGATGCACATGGGATATACTAGTCCTAGAATTTTAAACATTGATGATGAAGGTAACCCTATTCAACCATATGGAATTAGTGAGAATCCTCATTCTATTATTGATGTTGCTGATATTGTATTTGTTAATCCAGTGAATGTAGGTTTATCTAGGATATTAGATAAAGATTATGATAGGTCTAATTTTTTTGGTGTTAACTCAGATATAAAATATTTAGCACAGTGGATCGAAGACTTTATTAATAAGTATAATAGATGGACATCCCCAAAATATCTTATTGGTGAAAGTTATGGTACAACAAGATGTTCTGGACTAGCCCTTCAATTACAAAACAGAAATCATACAACTTATTTAAATGGTGTAATCTTGGTGTCTCCTACTGGATTAGGTATTGATAGAGATGGACCAGTCGCTGCTGCTTTAAGTTTACCATATTATTCTGTAACAGCAAAATATCACAATCAACTTAATGAAGAATTACAAAATAAGGATATTGAGTCATTATTAGATGAAGTGGAAAGCTTTACAATAAATGAATTTTTGCCAGCCATTGCTCTTGGAAATTCAATTTCTAAAGAGAAAAAACTTGAAATTGCTGAAAAGGCTGGAAGGTATTCCGGTCTTAAAACAAAAGATTATTTAGATAATAATTTAAATGTTTCCGAATCTTATTATTGGAAAAAATTATTGTATGATGAGGGATTAACTATTGGAAGGCTGGATTCAAGATATCGAGGTATTGACAAGTCTGATGCTGGTACTTCTTATGACTATGACCCTGCAATGGCAGCATGGGATCATTCTTTTACTCCAGCTATGCAGTATTATTTAAAAAATGAATTGAATTATAAAACAAATATGAATTATAATGTTTGGGGAAATGTAAGGCCATGGGATAGGAGTAATGATAGAACAGGTGAAAATTTGCGTCAAGCTATGGCAAAAAACCCTTATTTACATGTATTTATTCAGTCTGGTTATTATGATGGCGCTACTGATTATTTTAATGCTAAGTATACAATGTGGCATTTAGATCCTAGTGGTAAGATGAAGGATAGATTATCTCATAAATCTTATGAAAGTGGTCATATGATGTATTTAAGGAGAGAAGATTTAAAAAATTCTAATGAAGATATTAGAAATTTTATAATTAAAACTACTCCTAAATCTTCAGCTAAATATTAGAATTTTGAGACTAATTATTTTATTCTTTTTAATAAGTAACTTTTGTTTTGCACAAAATTTTACTTTAGATCAAATTAAGTCTTACCCTTTCCCTAATGAATTAACTGGATCATCAGATGTTTCAAGGATAGCTTGGGCATTTGACGAACAGGGAAAAAGAAATATATATGTAGCCCAAGCGCCAGATTTTATTCCAAGAAGGTTGACATCTTATATAGAAGATACCGGTCAAGAACTTTCAAGTGTTTCAATGTCTGCAGATGGAAATTGGGTTACATATGTAAGAGGAGGAGATTTTGGTTCTAATTGGGATGATGAACTTCCTGTAAATCCAACGTTTAATCCGAATCCACCTAAGGTACAAATTTGGAGTATCCCTTTTTCTGGTGGAGATCCAATTATGATTGATAAAGGAATTAACCCTGTTATTTCACCACTAAGTAATGAAATTGCATATATTAAAGATGGACAGATATGGATATCGACTATAGATGGTAAAGGTGATCCTAAGAAAATATTTCATTCAAGAGGAAGAAACGGGTCTCATTCATGGTCCCCTGACGGATCAAAAATAGCATTTGTTTCAAATAGAGGTGATAGATCTTTTATTGGAATTTATGAGGCTGCTAATTTAGCTTCAGGAGGAATGCTATTGAACCTCTCTGAAAAAAGTATTAAATGGATAAATCCCTCTTTTGATAGAGATTATTCTCCAAGGTGGTCTCCAGATGGTTCAGAGATTGTTTATATAAGACAACCAGGTGCCGCAGGTAAACCAAGCCCCATTTTAGGTGGGAAACATAACCCATGGAAAATAGTGAAGACAGATATAAACTCAATGGAAAGTAAAGAGTTATGGACAGCCCCTAAAACTTTAAGGGGTTCTTACCCAAGGACTCAGGGAGGAACAAATTTACACTGGGCAAGCAATAGGATTGTATTTCTATCTTATCATGATGGATGGCAACATCTGTATTCTATATCTGAAGATGGCGGAAATGCTCTCTTATTAACTCCAGGTGATTTTATGTGTGAGTATATAAAA
>Ga0208766_1000987_pt1 | contig 15596 bp, 7 predicted proteins | sample ETN01SmetaG_3_FD_185792 | JGI IMG/M metagenome (GOLD analysis project Ga0208766, IMG submission 185792) | Marine microbial and viral communities from oxygen minimum zone, Eastern Pacific Ocean - ETNP2014F12-01SV263 (SPAdes) (version 2) | ecosystem: Environmental > Aquatic > Marine > Oceanic ... | reverse complement strand
CAGATAAAGCTTGGTGGAAATCAAAGACAGTATGGACATCAGTAGTTGCTGGTGTTGTTGGTGTTTTACAAGCAGCAGGTGTTGTAGAAGCAGTACCTGAAGTTGTTTGGACATTACTCGCAGCATTTGGTTTGTACGGAGTTCGTGACGCTGTTGGAAAAGCATAATTCCACGGCAAGTAATATTTTAAACTGGGGATTTTAATATCCCCAGTAAAGTTTTATAATTGGTTATGTTGTATAGGTTACTAAAAGCTATTCAATAAAAATTACAAAGGAGAAAAAACATGGCAGAAGAAAAACGCCAGTTTCCAACAGAGGTAGTTGATTTGCCTTCTAAGGGATTACTTTATCCCAAGGCTTCACCGCTGGCAGGTGGAACAATTGAGTTAAAGTATATGACCGCTAAAGAGGAAGATATTCTAACTTCTCGTAATCTTATTCAGAAAGGAATTGTTTTGGATAAATTGTTGGAATCTGTTATTATAGATGAAAGTGTATCACTCAATGATTTATTGTTAGGTGATAAAAATGCAATTATGATTGCAACAAGAATACTTGGATATGGTAAAGATTATACAGTTCAACTTACTGATCCTTCGACAGGAGATAAACAAGAAGAAACTTTTGATTTAACTCAGATTGAAGATAAAGTTGTTGATGAGAAGTTATTCAAAGGTGGTAAAAATGAATTTGAATTTGATTTACCGGCTTCCAAGATTAAAATTATGTTTCGTCTATTAACACACAAAGAAGAAAAAGAAATTGATGCTGAATTAAAAGCATACAAGAAATTTTCTAAAGAGAGTGGCATCACATCAGAAATTACTACAAGATTGAAAAAGGCAATTATTTCAGTTGATGGTGACACATCACAAAAACGAGTTAATGAGTTCGTGGAGAATGAATTACTATCTCGTGATTCCCTTGCATTTAGGGAATATCTTATAGAAATCACACCTGATGTGGATATGTCGTTTACTTTTACCAGTGATTCTACTGGTGAAGATACAACGATGGACATCCCATTAGATGTTGAGTTTTTTTGGCCTGCGGGCAGAAGATAAGCCCGCCATACATTCACAAGTCTTCTCCCTGTGCTTCCACGGGAAAGGAGGATTTAACTTTACCGAAGTGTATAACATGCCAACCTATCTGCGCCGATTTTACATCGAAAGCGCATCAAAATTCTACGAAGAAGAAAAGAAAGAATACGATAAATCATCTAAGAAAAAATCTGGTATTTCACGACCAGGTATCCCCCGAGGCTAACATTTTTTCTTATATATGATATTTATTATTGAGTTATAACATCCTGTTTAACCAAAGGAAATCATAAAATAAAATCAGATGTAGGAGAAAGAAAATGGCTTCGTCCAAGAATAAATTAACAGAAGATCAATTAGTTGAAGGTATAATAAGTGGTATATTAAAAGCTATTTTTAATAGACGAACACAAAAAGTTATGAAGGGAATGAAAAATAATCCTGCTCTTGAAAAGGCAGCTGATGAATTTTTCGATTCCAGCCAAAAATTAGATAAGGCTTTAAGAAAATTGGCAAAAAAACATGCAGCCCACGATCGTAAGTTCGGTGCATAAGAGAATGATAAATGGCATTCCGAAATAAAATAAAACAATCTAACGAAATAAAAAATCGAATAGTATATTGGGGTGGTAATGAAACCACAATAATACCCACAATGACAACACAGGGTGAAATTGAGCGTGCCAAGCGATTAAAAAAGATTGAAGATGACATTCTAGGGCTGAAGGAGAAGGGGGCAAAGCTTACGGATGAAGATTCGAAAGAGAAGGATAAGATTCTCAAGAAAACGATTGCACTTAAAAACGAGAAGAGGCAACTACAAAAAGAAGAAGCAGCTCACCAAGCTCATATGCTGAAAAAGGATATGGAGCTTGCTGGGTTAAAGTCAAAAGTTTTAAATTTGGAAGAAGAAATTGGTACGGTACAAAGAAAAGGGTTAAATTATGTAACGAAATCTGGTAAGGAGGTAAAAACCAGAGGTCAACTTGTTATTAAGCTTTCTCGTGAATATTTTCTACAGGGGTTACATCATCAAAATATGTTTAATACTCAAGCAAACATGGCAAAAATGTTGGAGACCCTCAATACTATAAAGAGTAAGGCAGTTAAGTACGACACAAAATCAGTTGAGATGGCTCAATTAGAAGTGGATGAAGTTGAGAAACTACAAAACAAAAAGAATGCAGACTCAAAGGATGGCAAGGCAAGAATAGCAGCAACTCTGGCCGGGGCTGCAGCATATAAAGGGAGTCTTGAACTAGTTAAGGATTCTTACACTCAGATAGGTGAGATTCAATCTGAAAATCTCGGTGCAACAGTTAAGTTAGCCAAAATGTATGGGAATCTGGGGAAGGGTGGTTTTCAGGATATGACAAAAGAAATGGAAACGCAACTTGATAGGGCTAAAGATCAGGCCAAATTTACCTTAACTCAACAACTACCCGCACTTCAAAAAGAATTAAAGTTGATGAAGATGAAGATGAAACACATGGATAAAGGTAGTGACTTATATAAAAAAATGGTTGAAGATATGGCAGAGATGGAGTCTGAAGGAGAACTTATAGCTGATAATGCCGAAGCTGCAGTCCTTGCAGCAGAAAAAAATGTAAAACACGCTCAGTTGATGTCAAAAATACAAGGCAATGTTGCGGCAAGTAGTCAGTTAATTTTAGGTCCATTTGAAAAGCTGCAAGGCCTTTTAGAATCTAATCCGCTTGGAAAGTGGGTATCAACTTTAACTGGGTTGGATACCCATATGAAAACTTTTGCGGACACGGTTAGTGAGGAAATGACAGCTGCATTTACACCACCAACAGTTAAATCAGGTATGGATAAAAATGGTAAGCAATTTTTTATGGATTTAGAAACTGGTAGACGTATTAGTGAAGAAACTTATGACTCTCAAAAGAAGAACGGACAGACTATGCAAGAATCACTTGCAAATGTTCAAGAACAAGCAATGGGTGCAATAGATAAAATATCGTCATCATTTGGTCAAATGAATGCAATGATGGGAGGAATGTTAGGACCGGCATTGGCAATAGTGGTAGTTCTTATGGCAGTAGGAATGGCATTGAAAAAGATATTTGGTGGATTCACAGAACTTCGAAAAGAAATGGGATTAACATTTGGGGCAGCAGCAGAGTTACAGTCACAGATTAATATAACTGCTGCAAGATTTTCACTTATGGGTGTTTCTGCAGAAGATGTAAAGAGTGTAGTAGGTGGTATTCAAGAAAATTGGGGTGGAGTTGGTCAAGCAACAGAAGAAAATATATCTCTATTAACTGGTCTTAATGCAGAATTTGGAATATCTGGAGAACATAGTTCCAAATTGGTCACTCAAATGATGGCTGTTGGGTCAGTAAGCCGAGAGGCCGCGGCAGCACAATTAGAATCAGTTGGTAATTTAGCTCGAGCAAGTGGAGTTGCACCGGCCGCAATTATGGCAGATGTTGCTCAACAAACTGAATTTTTTGCCAGTTTTGCAAAAGATGGTGGAATGAATTTAATGAAGACATCAATCGCAGCAAGAAAACTTGGTTTAAATTTGGGATCTGTCGAAAAAATAGCAGAAAGTTTATTAGATTTTGAGAGTTCAATTGAGGCTCAAATGGAAGCGTCTATGGTAACAGGCCGAGCAATAAATGCGGATAGGGCAAGAGAATTAATGTTGGCTGGTGATACAGAAGGAATGATGAAAGAGGTTACTAAACAGATTGGTAGTCAAGCAGATTGGAATGCAATGAATGTTGTCCAACGAAAATCATTAGCAAAGGCATTCGGAATGGAAGTAAGTGAAGTTGGTAAGATGATGGCCGAACAGGCGAGAAGAGCTAATATGACCCAGGCAGAAATTGACGCGGAAGAAGAAAGGGCTAAGAAACAAGAAGAATCTGGTAAAATTATGTCAGATATAATGATGTTTTTGGGTGATTTATGGGCCGAGATTTTAATTGCCGCTAAAAATTTATGGCCGGTAATTAAAGGAATTGGTATAGCACTAGCAATTGCATTTGCCCCCGTAACATTGGTTGTAGCAGGTGTGATGGTGTTAATATGGGCATTTAATAAATTATCCGAAATATTCCCAGGTATTGGGACGGCTTTAACAGTTATTTCAGCAATCTTGGCCGGTATGTGGCTTTACTCTAAGAATATTGGAATGTCGTTTTCAAATATGATTCCAAGTTTAGGGAAACTTACGGGTAAGCTAAAAGGTATGACTGGTACATTAAAAGATAAAGCCAAAGAAAAAATGGGAGCAGTAAAAGATAAAGCCAAAGAAAAAATGGGAGCAGCAGCAGATAAAGTTACAGGTAAAGGTACAAAAGATAAAACTAAAGCGGTTAAAAAACCAAAAACTTCAAAATCAAAAGGTGGTAGAAAAGGTGGAAAAGGTGGATTTGGATTTATGGAAAAGATTGATGGTAAAAAAATGATACAAGGTGCCGCCGCACTATTAATAGCGGCCGCTGCCATGTGGGTCGCCGCGAAAGCACTTCAAGAGTTTGGAAAAGTTACTTGGCCAGCAATAGCAAAGGCAGGAGTAACTTTACTTGGATTAACTCTTGTACTTGCCATACTTGGTCAGTTGAAAGGACAATTAATACAAGGGGCGGCTGCAATGTTAATTATGTCGATTGCACTTATCCCATTTGCATTCGCATTACAAATGTTTACGGGAATTGATTTTGCACAAGTTGCATTGGGTGGAGTTGCAATGATAGGATTTGCTTTAGCAATGGGACTTCTTGGATTTGCGGCACCATTTATTATAGCCGGGGCCGCGGCTGTGGCAGTTATGGGTATAGCTCTTATACCATTTGCAGTAGCTTTAAGATTATTTACAGATATTGATTTTGAACAAGTTAATTTAGGTGGAATTGCAATGTTAAGATTAGGTCTTTCACTCATCCCTCTTGGAATGATGGCACCATTTATTGTGATGGGAGCCGCAGCTATGTCAGTTATGGGTATAGCACTTATACCATTTGCATTAGCTTTAAGATCATTTACAGATATTGATTTTGAACAAGTTAAGTTAGGTGGGGCCACAATGTTAGGATTAGGTCTTGCACTTGGAGCTCTTGGAACTATGGCACCACTTATTGTGATGGGAGCCACAGCTATGGCAGTTATGGGTATAGCACTCATACCATTTTCATTGGCTTTAAGATCATTTACAGATAGTGATTTTGCACAGGTTGTAACTGGTGGGGCCGCAATGTTAGGGTTAGGTCTTGCACTTGGAGCTCTTGGAACTATGGCACCACTTATTATATTGGGATCACAGGCATTAGGTATTATGAGTCTTGCATTATTGGGACTTGGAGTCGCTTTAAGTTTAATTGGAACGGGAATGAACATGATTTCAGGTTCTTTTTCGGGTATAACTGAACAAATAACTCAATTGGCAACAATGGCGGATCCCATTTTGTTATTAGCCAAGTCCTTTACTGTATTAGGAGTTAGTATGGGGGCTATGGCACTTGGAGCACTTACGTTACTCCCTGCACTTCCTGTATTATTTGCATTGAATAAACTGGGATTACTTGGTGGAGTTTCACTCGGTGGTGGCGGAGAAGAAGAATCATCAAAGTCAGAAGGAAGAAATCCAGTTGAGGAACAACTGATGCAAACCAATACGAAATTAGAAGAATTAATTGGTGTAATGAGTCAAACCCCAGGTCTATTAACAGTAGCAAACAGGAATTTGGGCACCATATCCGAGGCTGTCCAGTAACATTTCGGATTAGGAGATATAGAACTAATGGCATTAAAAGAATTATTAACTGATTTATCAAATTTTAAATATACAGATTATGATAATGCTGGAATTAATACCAGTAGAACAGCCGGTCGCCACGGTGGAACTACAGGACCAACTCCAGCACAACCACCACATCCAGATGAACATTCTAAATTTGATGATGGTGTAGGTTTTGGTGTAGCACCAAATGATAATCCACAGTCGTTTGATGTTCGTGGATATACAATTACGGGAACTAAAACTTTTGATAGACCTAATCAAGATGCTATTACTATAATGACAAATAGAGTTGGATTTCCATATATTCCATTTGGTAGTGGAGTTAAAACGGGACCAGTTGATTTCCTAAGTGGTGTACAGAGTTCTTGGGGGCCTGAAACTTTACCACTCGGATTTTCTTTTAATATGGCCGATTCATTATTATCACCTGGTACTCCACCTGTATTAAGTTTAGATACATTAAGACATACAATACCTGAAGTTGGACCATCTCCATCATTTACGATTGATTATTCACGATATGATGAGGAACTTGGTAGTCAGTTTAATACCGTAGAAGGAATTATAAGTTCACAATATACTGATACAGAAAAATTACATTCGAGTTATGGAACACAATTCCATATATCAGGATTTAATCGTGGTGATATGTATATTATAGACCACCCACACCAATCACATCCTACATTTAAAACATTTACTCGTGGTAGTGCAGGACTTAGTAAAATAGATTTAACTTCACCTAATTTTGATCCTTGGACTTTTGAAGATGATATTCCATATGTAATTCCATCAACTAATTATACAGGTCCAATCAGTAACTTTGTAGATACATTTAGTGACACACCAAAATCAGCAGATGCACATGGAAGTGATTTTTTCACTACACCATTAGCAAACTACACAAGTCAGTTTTCTGCAGATAATTTACAAACTGCCATTGATAGTGGGTTTAATCGTGGTGATATGTATATCACAGACCATCCACATCAATCACATCCTACATTTTTATCATTTACACAAGGTAGTGCAGGACTTGGTAAAGTTGGATTGACATCACCAAATTTTAATCCATTTGAATTTGGAACTGATTTACCTTATGTAATATCACAACACAACTCAACTGGACCTACTCAATTCACGATAGAAGCATTTAGTGACACACCAATATTAGCAGACGCACATAGTATTAATTCACTTTCAAGATTAACTGATTATCCTGGTATTTACATTGGACCACAGGGTGAAGTAAATCAATTAGTTGGTGCACCAAGTATTTCTTCTAATGGTATTACTTTTACAGGTATTGATGGTGCATTTAATCATACATTAATGAGAGATAGACTTTACAAACATTATCAAAATCATTTTCTAACTCAACCATACACACATATTACACTTGGATCCGATTTATTTGATGAAACTGGAGACACTCAACCTTGGAAAGGCGGCTCGATACACATAGGTTCACAGGATATTAAATCACCAATAGGAGACTCTAACTTATCATCATATGATTTTATGAGTAGGTTGGGATATGATAGTTATCAAAGTAATGTTAGATTATATAATGCAACTGATGACACTTATGGAACAACTGGTACTACTGTAACTCATAATGTAAGTATGATAACATTAAGTGGTCCTACAAGTCAAGCTTACGAAACAACAATAGATACATCACCGATATCATCAGGAGCACACGGAAGTGATTTTCAAACAACACCAATAGAAGCATATAGTAGTATATTTGCTACTCAAGATGGATTATTAATGGATACTATTTATGATTCTGGGTTTAATCGTGGTGGTATGTATATTCAAAATGCATCTGAACCATTTACACCTGAATTTAAAGTTTTTACACAAACCGATAAATCATTAAAACCATTTTCTGAATGGTCCCCACAAAAATATGGTTCTAATTTTGTAGATACACAATATACTTTTTTTGGTGGTGAAGAGAAAGAATTTAGATTTGATGATAGAATACCATATAATATACCAGCCCGTGACAATACCGTATTTGGATTTGACCAACCATTTATTCTTAAAGATATAGGTGATAAATGGGGTCCAGGTGGATTAGGTGCTGTAGATGAAGGATTATTTAGAGGTGGTTTTGTTACATCAGCAGCAAGAACAGTAGCAGATGTTTTAAGAATTGGTAAATTTATATTAACACCAAGAGGTATAATGTTTGGATTAAAACAGGCTGGACTTCAGTTATTAAATCCACGGGCAGAAACAAGAACTTGGAATCCATTATCACTCGGTTCAGTTGCACCGATGGTTCATGTAGATAGACATTTAGGTGGTGGAACATATGAAGATGCTATCGGGCCAGCAGGAACAAAATCTATATTAACTGATTATGGTGATGCCGTAGTAAGTAAAGTACCAGCTATAGGTTTAGGAGTAACCACGATAGAAAGAGTCACATTAGCTCATATAGCAGCTATGGTACCAGGAGCTGGTGGTAAAGTTTCACTTGGAGCTCTACCTGAAATTAAATTTAACTTACTAAGAGGAAATATAGATTCACTTGTAAGTGGTTATCCATTATCGACAAATCCAATTGGGTTTGATGGTAACACATATAGTAGAGATTCGAGGTATGATGAAGGTTGGACATTTGATGGTGGTATTAGTGGTGGTACATTATCATTATCGGGTAAGAACATAAATAAGGTTAGAACATTTGGTCGTACTCCAATATTAAGTAGGACAATAAAACAAGAAGAAAGTATAGATTCATTGATGGGTGGATGGGATCCACCAATAATGTCACCATATGAAGAGATAGAGTATGGAGAAACGGTTCGTTCACCTATTGCAAGACAACGAGTATTTTATAATAACGGGGACACATCTATACCAGCAGGACATTATGCTATATATGATACTTATGCAGATGGTGAGATTGGAAATAGAGGTGGAATATCAAGGGGACCTAAAGTAATACGACCTGAAATTATGAATGGTAACATCTATACAATCGGAGACCAATATTACAAACATAATGTCAAATATCCACTTAATAATTTTAAAGATTTAACTATTGGTAAATCAGATGGAAAGGTTAGTGAAGCGTTATATGAACAAACCATACCTATGATTTTCAAAAATACATTTATTGCAAGTGATAAAAGAATTTATGCAGATACCTTAAATGGTGAAATGCCACTTGGTGGTAATAGACCGATACGAGGACATACTAATTTATCAAAAATTTATATTGATGGAGTTTATCATGGTGATAGATATGATAAATCAAAACCTTATGCTCCATTTGAAATACCAAATGTAATTCAAGATAAACCTGGTGTAAATAATACAAGAGAAGAAAGACTTCAAAAAGGAACAATACAACTTGGTGATTTTGCAATATACAACAAAAGATATTTTCATTCCATAGGTGGAGATGGACCAGTTGTATCGATTGGTGGTCGTGATGATTTAAATCAAAACGGATATGTGATTGGCACCGCTAGGACGAAAATTCGTTTAAAAATGGATGGTCATTGGTCATCTGATTTATACAACAAGGATAATGAATATTTTCCAAAACATCATAGTTTAATAGAAGATTCTAAAGAGTTGGACATCTCGAAGGGTAAGATAGTTAGAACGTCAAAAACAAAAAAAGTAGGAACAGTCCCTGTCGCAATACAGAAACAAGTTTATCAAATAGCAGGAGATACAGTAAAACCTGGTGGTAGTAAATATTATACATTATCAAAAGAACCCCCTTTTGATGAAGACGAAGGTGGTCTATCAAGAGGTGATAGAGTATTTGAAGAAGGAGTTTTTGCAGGTGATTTTTATTCAAAGGATAAACCATACGCAAAGACTCCAAAGATTTATATTGGTGATAAATCGATGTTGGTTATGGGTGATAGTAGGGATAATGCTATACAATTAGGACGAAAAAGTGATAATGAAGTAGGTATAATAGACAATAGTATTTCAGTTCAAAAACGATATGATTTCACTCATAAATTTGATAGTTCAGGTGGTCCCCTTATAAGTATTAGTGGTGGTAAAACAACAATATTACCTTATAATGAGTCATTAACATTTGGTCAATATAATCCCGGAGATGAAGCCGGTAAAGGTGGGGAATATGAAAGAAATCCTGAAAGATTTCAATTATCTACTACTAATACTGATATAAAACAAATTGGAACTTTTTCAATAGCTGGAGTTATGGATCCAAAATATTTTCCAATAGGTGGAGGAGCATCAAAAGTTAGTAAGGCTACAAAAAAGATTGGAAAAAATAGCATTAGGTATACAAATCTTTTGGGTCCGGATGGAAATATATTAGCACTTAATTTATATGATGGTACTTTACCATATAGTAAAACGACAGGAGAAGGAGAATCTACTAAAGTAATAATTAGTAGTCAAGAAACGGCAGCTAGTCTTTTAACGAAAAGTAGATTACAAATACATGCTACAACAGGTGATCCTATTGTAACTATAAAGACTAAACATAGAACTTCTAATCCTTATGTAGCAAGATATAGTACTCAAGGAGTTTATAAAGACCTCAAAAATATAAAATTACAAGATTTTCCACTTATAAATCTTACAGGAGATGGTAATTTAGGTGGAGAGAATCAAGCTTTAGGTTTTGTTAAGGAGACGGAGGGATTAAAGGGTAATTTATTTGGATTAACTGGAAGATACGGATTTGGAGTTCTTGGTAAGAAGAAGTATACTGAAATAGTTCCACCTGGGGGAGATGGTACATTACAGGGTAAAGATACAGATGGTATTCCTAAAGTAGAAAAAACTTTAGCTTATGAACATAAATTTGCACCAGATGGTATTAAAGATATAGGAAGCCCTGATTTTAAAACTATTAAAACACCTAAAAATCTTGGAACAGACTTTTCAACAAGAACAACTTCTAAGGCCAAAGGCAAAGGAGCTGCTCTTGATAGATATAAGACTTTAGCATATGGTGATATACCAAAATCTACTGATGACAGTGAAAAGTATGGTAAAAAAACTACAAAGACAGATAAGGGTGGACAATATGCGGGACAGGCAAAGGATATTTCCAGCACAGGCCTGGTATACAAAATTGATTCAGAGGGTAAACTAGGATTAGTAAAGAAAGGCACGGATGATAAATATATGTATGGTCAAGGTACTGGTATTGGGGAACCTGATAAAGTTAATATGCATCCGTATGGAGATGATGATATAAACCCGGATGATGATTACATTAAATTTAAATTTAAAGATTTAATTAATAATAAATATATTATATTTAGAGCATTTTTGAGTGGAATAAGTGAATCACTTACTCCAGAATGGAGTTCAGAAAGATACATTGGTCGTCCAGATAGTGTTCATGTTTATCAAGGAGTAGATAGATCAATGAGTTTTGAATTTATGGTTGTTCCAAGTAGTAAACAAGAATTACCTATTCTATGGGAAAAATTGAATTATCTTGTTGGACTTACATACCCATCTTGGAAGAAAGTTGGAGATGGTAAAAGAATGGAAGCTCCTTTTATACAATTAACCATTGGAGATATGTACAACGATGTTCCTGGATTTTTTAGTAGTTTAAGTGTTACAGTTGATGATAATTCACCTTGGGAAATTGAAGATGGACTTCAATTACCACATGCAATAAATGTAAGTTGTGAATTTACTCATATCGGACAACATGCATTAGCATCAGAGGGTACTCATTTTGATTTTGGTGGAAAAGCTAAGTCGTTTCTCAAACCATATAATCAAAGTACTGGAAAATTAGATGCCCGGAAAAAAGATTGGGATGCGGTTTATAATAATATCGGCACAGCCGCCGCGAATAACGCAGCATAGAGATAAATTATGAGTAGATATAAATATACAGGAATGAAAATAGATAAGAATACTGGCAATCGGGTGATGAAAATTACACTATATCCAGAAATACAGATAACTGATAATGATATATTTGTATATCCAATAGACGGAGATAGATTAGAAAATATAGCATATAGACACTATGGAGATTCTACATTATGGTGGATTATAGCAAAGGCAAATGATATCCGTGATGGTTCGTTTGCATTGAAACCCGATGAAAAATTAAGAATACCAGGAAATGTTTCACAGGCAGTAAGTGATTTAAGGTCAATAAATGAGGATTTTTAAAGGTTATGATAAGTTTATCACCAATACATAGAAAGATAAGAGATACATTATGTAGGAAAATCAAAGCAGTTTCTAGAGATTTCGGATCTACTAATCCTCTTGATCCTAAAAGTGGGTTGCAAGAATCATATACAAAAACTGTTTGGTGTAGAATGTTTTCTGCGGTAGATAGTACCGCTGTTGCGGTAAAGTCTCCCGGCAGCACCACAGAAAAACCAATTTGGGAATCCAAGTCAGACATGAAACCTGGAATGAAAAACGCTGTCATACTGGGTGGAGAAACAAAAGACAGTGAATCTGAAGATATATTGTTTGGATTTGATTCTATTTATTCCCCCCGAACATCAACAAAAGCTGGAACATTAAAGGATGATGACCTGACAGAACGTCTTCACCGACCAATGGCTGGCATTAGAAGTATAGATATTAACTATAAAGGTGGATTATCGGCTATTAGAACAGCAACTATAAATTGGACTTGTTGGTCGTTTGCTGACATACAAAGGTTATCACCACATTTTATGGCACACGGAAAGGGTGTTTTGATAGAGTGGGGATACTCTACTCCAGAAGTTGCTCAAACTGATAAATTTGGCAAACAGGATATGATTGATGGAAAGGCATATACTAAAATAAAGGAAAGGATAGTAGAATTAGGTGGTAATTATGACGCAATGGCAGGAATAATTTCTAATTGGGAATGGTCATTAAGAGATGATGGTGGATTTGACTGTACGACTAAAATTGTATCTCGTGGAGTCAATATACTTGATGGTGATATTTCTGGCAATGAGACTTCACGTGATGATGAAGAAGGGGAAAAAGATTTAACTCCGAGTGAATTTGTTGGAATATTACGAGAAAATATTATTGGTTTGTGTGCTAAAGAAGATTGGTTTACAATGGGCGCAGCTTACCCTGTTCCAAATCATGATAAACAAAACTGGAAGCCAGGGGACGAAATTCAGCCTCCTGGATGCATATACATTAAAATTGATAATTTTTGGTCTAATCCAACAGGAGGTCCTTGGGTCAGTTGGGGATTTTTTGAAGATAATATTTTAAGTAAATTTGTTGGTAGGTATGAAAAAGATAGTGAGAGGGTAGTTAATTCGTTTAGAAGTATTGAACCTGTGTTAGCCCCTGATTCACCCAAACCCACCAAAAATGGTAAAGGGGGGGTATATTTAAAGAATGATGGCACCGAAACTTCCAACGTTTCTGAGGCAAGATTTCAATCAGTTAAAATTAAAAATAGTAAATGGTTACTAACTACTGATGCGTTTAGATGGATATTACCAGGAAATAATCAGTTTAAAATAGAAACTACGGATAGAAATAGGAACGAGGGTTGGGAAAATCACCTTGATGTCCTTAAAGAACTTGGTCCCATTGTTAATGATGGGAATAAATTTCCAAGTTTTCTCGTTCCTGGTACTGATTATAAACAAGGATATTTAAGAAATATTATATTAAATTATGATATGATAACAAAATCATTTGAAAACGCAGATACTGTGAAACAAGGAATGAGTAATTTATTTAATGAATTAAATAATGATACTGATGGGTTTTGGGGATTTGAATTAGTTGATGATCCTTATATAGATGGTAATGTTAAAGTAGTAGATGCAGGCGTATCGAGTCGTAAGCCTGAAGGGTTATTGGAAGATCGTGCGAAATACATGAATAAAGACGAAAATGATGAATTTGGAAATCCTGAAAGTGAAGTATTTACATTCCCGTCTTGGGGTGAAAAAAGTATAGTAAAATCTCAAACTTTAACAGCAAAACTTCCAAGTTCAATGGCAGTATCTGCAATGTACGCGGGATCAGCGGCTCCCGGGACAGAAAGAAAAAATTCTACGGTTAAAGGAACAGTGGTTGCTAAATTAAATGGAGCATCAGGAACAGATCAGTCTCAACCAAATCTTATACAGTCCAACAGAATAAGTAAGGATAAGGTGTTTGGAAGTAAAAACCCGTGGGGCCCCGATGATGCCTTGGATGTACAAAGAGGAGGACGCGGTTGGCTCAAAAGTGATGAACTTGGCTCTACCACAGTTCCATCAGGTAAACCGGATGAAGGTGGCTTCGGCCCAGATCACGGTGTTCCATTTACTGCAGTAACGTTTGCTGAGTATCTCAGCACTATTTCAAAAGATGACTCAAAGGAAAATATAGAAAAGGCCGCACAGGCGGCAGAAAAGACGGCAGATCTGCAGGCATCTACAAAAGAAGCCGATGATAATTTTCATAAATTACATCCATTATCGGATAAGTCGACCAATGTGCAGAGTATCACACTTACTAAAGAAATTGCCTGGTGGCCTGATGATAAGGAAACTTTTTATACCTATCGACAGGACGGAAAATTGAGTGAATTGACAGGATTTCCAATATTCATGCATAGAACCATGCGTGATTATATACACGGACAGGGACTTAAACAAGATCAAGATGAACAAATAGAAGAATCGGGAGATCCCATGATACCAATAGAATTGGAAATAACAATTGATGGTATTGGAGGTATTATTCCAGGAAACGCATTTCATGTTGATTATATTCCAGACAGATATAAAGAGTTTTGTGTGTTTCAGGCGATAAAAGTGGATCATAGTGTTTCTGGTGGTGGTTGGACTACTACTATAAAGGGATTGCCAAGAGTGAATGTAAAAGGAATACTGAAGGAAAAGTAATTCGATGAATAGGAAGGAGAAGAATAATGACAGAATTTAAGTTAGATTTGACTAAGGTGGGATCGAAGAAAAAAAGTTCACATCAAAAAATACGAACTAATAAATATAGTGCGATACGTCCCCTAATTCATGATTTAAATAAAGTAATCTCTGAAGAACACGAAGAAAGAATTATAAATAATGCTGGTACAGTTCAAAAGTTTGGTGATTTTAAATACCAAGATGGTGGTACAGTTCCCGTTGGAGAACCTTATCATATTCATTATTCAAGATTGGGGAAATCAGAAATTTATATGACTGGAACAGAACACAATGAAACTTCTTTGATAATTGATAGAGTAAAAGGGAATACCAACTTTGGTCAGTATGTTGAATTAAAACAACCATCAAAAGGAATGGATTATTTAGATAAACATAAATTTAAAGTTACTAATAAACATCGTAAGATAGGACGTGCAAGAAGATATTTTGCAAGACAGGGAAATGATTTAAAATCTCCCGTTTTTGAAATTTCAAAGGCAAGTTTTAAGAAAAAAACTCCATTTTATAAAAAGAAAGAGATGGTGTGGAGTTTAGATATTAATAGACAAATGATGATAAATGACAACATTGATGAAATAAATAGAGTGGTTAGAGAAGGATTTAAGTCGTTAGAATTCGTGTTAAATCCAAATGAGGGTTATTTGGGAGATGGTAAAAAATCACAAGAAGAAAAACTTAATAAATTAAGTAGATTTCTCAACGTTATACCTCCAGATGATTATTCAACTCCAGCACCACTATCACCCGATGGTGGACCACCACCATCAAACGGTGGACAACAAGGAGCATAAAATAAATTTACATTTTGAGAATTTAATTTGATATATATATATAAATAAAGGTTATTGGTAATATGAAAATAGATGTA
>Ga0208766_1000986_pt1 | contig 15600 bp, 9 predicted proteins | sample ETN01SmetaG_3_FD_185792 | JGI IMG/M metagenome (GOLD analysis project Ga0208766, IMG submission 185792) | Marine microbial and viral communities from oxygen minimum zone, Eastern Pacific Ocean - ETNP2014F12-01SV263 (SPAdes) (version 2) | ecosystem: Environmental > Aquatic > Marine > Oceanic ... | reverse complement strand
CAGGGCGACTGGAAATTAATTGGAAACCCGCAGGATACCAGCAACAAGGCGCCACTGACCGCAAAGGACAAACTCTTCCTAGTGAACTTAAAAGAGAGCGTGGGCGAGATGAAAAATTTATCTCTAGCCAACCCGGAGATTACTCAGCGACTAAAAAAACTGCATGAGGAGTGGGCAGCACAGAATACAAAATAATTATTTCGAGCGCGCCAACAACCATTTTACGATCCTCTCCCTCGCTTCTTTTGATGGAGGCGTCACATGACCACCATTTTCTACACGCCATAACTCTGCTACCACATTGCCATCCTTATTAGTAAAACGCTTTACCGAGGTTTCCTTGCCGGGCACTTTTCTTGCCAAATCAATTTTTTCTTTACTCGCATCAATTTCCTTATCGCACCGATTGAACTTGCGCCAGTTTTCAAAATTTTGCTCTGCAGACGGATAAGCTCGGAGCCCAATCGAACCGCCTTTCCACTTGATTGTGCTATCCTTGGTGCCGTGAACATGCAACACACTCACCGATTCTGAGGGCTGTTTAGGCCACTTTTTATAACCCACCCCTGCGAAAGGAGCGATTGCAGTAATAAGATCAGAATGATCTTGGGCCATCCGGTAGCTCATAAATCCCCCATTGGACAATCCGGTCACGTAGACCTTTTTCTTGTCGATACTGTATTCTTTTTGCGCCCAAAGAATCAGATTCCGCAGATAGGTTGAGTCATCGTTCTTCCCCGTCCAGTCACAGCAGGCATTGGTAGCATTCCAACTTCGATCCAGCCCGCTGGGAAAACAGTAAAGAAAACCGTATTTTTCGGCCAAGTCAGCCAATGGAAAAAACCCCGACTGCCCTTGACCATTGGAAGTGTATCCGTGTAAGGACAATATCAACGGATACTTCTTTTTGGAATCATAACCCTTGGGCTTAAGAATCTTATAATTACGGGTATTTTTCCATTCCGGGCTTTTTGCCGGCTTCTTTTTTTCAGCAGATTCAGCAAAAAAATAAATCAGGGAAAAACTGATAGACAACAATATAAATGATAGGCGTTTCATAAAATGCTTAAAAAAGAATACGAATATAATCGGTGAAGAGTTACAGTCTATCGACCAATTAATTCATATGAAGAACGGCTTTGATTACACCGGTCTCTGGCTTGAGCCAGTCGGTGAATTCACCGATAAAATCATCGTAACTTGCCTGATGTGAAAGCCATGGATCCGTGTTAATGACCCCCTCCTCAATCAAACTGATAATCCTGGTGAAATCTGCAGGCACCGCATTTCGGCTTGCTTTAATAGTGAGCTCAGGCCGATGTATTGATACATGTTTAAAGCTCAATTCCTGCGTGGTAATACCCACGTATAAAACCTGCCCCGTGAAAGAGACATATTGGAATGCATTGGACATGGAAATATGACTGCCGGTGGCATCGATGACTGTGACAGGCAATTCACCCCCATTTACCTCACGCAGTCGGTCAACCTCGGTGTCATCATTCTTAAACACCACCGTATGATCCACCCCCAGTTTCTCTTTACAAAATTCCAGGCGCTTCTCGTTCATATCCATCACGGTAATCTCGGTTTTGGCGACCTTAAGAAACTCAATAGCAGCCATCCCGATTGGCCCGGCCCCGATCACCAATGCCTTGTCCCCTTCCTTTGAGGCAGACCGGTTTACGCAATTGCAGCCAATCGCCAAAGTCTCCACCAAGGCCAATTGTTCCATGGTCATTTTTGTTGAGGGGTGCAACTTGCGGGCTGGCAGGATAAACCGCTCACACATGCCGCCATTCTTGTGCACCCCGATGACCTCCAAAGACTCACAGCAATTTGTAGCGCCTTTTTTACAAGCGTAACATTCACCACAATTCATGTAGGGCTCAATGGAGCAATGGTCGCCAATCTTCACATTGCCCACTCCTTCACCCACCTCCAAGACCTGCACGCCCAGTTCATGCCCGGGAATAACCGGATAGGTAAAGAAAGGCATTTTACCAAGGTAACCTGACACATCGGTGCCACATATCCCTACCCGGTGCACCTCCACCAACGCCTCGCCCTCGCCGGGCTTGCCCGGTTCATCAATGTTAACGGCAGCAAAATGCTCCGGCTTCTCAAGTCTGATTGCTTTCATTATAAACTAATTATTTTCAGGCAACCCCTCGGTATGGCCGATATTCTTGACGGGTTCAATAATGGCGAGCACTTCACCAAGTAATTCCTCATCCATGGGTGCTTCAGCCCACTTGGCCCAATTGCGTACATTCTGGGGATTGGCACTGCCGGCAACGGTGGTGGTAATATCTTCGTGAGCCACACAGTACTGAACAGCCAGTTGCGCTATGTCGACACCCCGGTTCTCACAAAGTTCAGCTGCCTTCTTGCAGGCATCACGCACCTCCTGTGGTTCCTTATGCCATTCAGGCAAAGTAGCATTGGTAAGCAACCGCGCACAGAAAGGACCGGCATTCATGATGCCCACGCCCTTCTCCTTGAGATACGGGAAAAGGTCAGCGAAGCTTGTGTTCTGCAAATGATAATTGTTGTAGGAAAGCACGACATCCACATCGATCTGATCAATAATAAAAGGAAAAACCTTCATCGGATAACCGGAGAAACCGATGTAGCGCACTTTGCCTTGATCACGAATCTTTTGGATGGCTGGAATCGTTTCATCCACAATCTGCTGCATCTCCACAAATTCAATGTCATGACAGAGAATGATGTCGAGGTGATCCACGCCCATGCGATGCAGGCTCACGTCAATGCTTTCGGCCACGCGCTTGGCAGAAAAATCAAAATGCTCCAGATCATACCGGCCCAGCTTGGTGCCCAGGATAAAATCTTCTCGCGGTAAATCGCGCAACACCTGTCCCAGCAACACCTCACTCATGCCGCGCCCATAAAAAGGCGAAGTATCGATGAAATTCATCCCCAATTCCAAGGCTACGCGGCAGGATTGCAGCGCTTCATCGATTGTTACCCTCCTGAACTCCTGCCCCAGCGATGAAGCACCATATGATATAACGGGCAATTCGAGATCTGTGTTGCCCAACTTGCGTCGTTCCATGTCTTTCCTAGGTTAAATATTGGTTAAAGGCTTCAATCGTGGTTTTGGCCGCTGCATCCGAATCGGGCCAGGGAAAAGCCTCGGCCGAGGCATATTTCTCATAACCCACCTCCTTAAGGGCCGAAGCGATTGGCCCATAATCCATGTGACCACAACCGGCTGGACGACGGTTGCTGTCCACAAAGTGCACATGACCAATACGAGCACCGTAGGTGCGCAGTCCCTCAGCAATACTGGTTTCCTCAATATTCATATGGAAAAGGTCGGCCAAAATCACAATGTTATCTGTATCCAACGTATCGAGAAAAGGCACAACATCCTCTGCTCGATTCAGGAGATTACTCTCATAACGGTTTAGTGGCTCATAAATCAAGGGCACCCCTGCGGCCTTGGCGTGTTGCCCCAGCTCATTGAGCGCTTCCCGCAAATACCCAAGCGCCTGATCCTTGCTTACTTCCCCCTCAAAGCGTCCCTGCATGGAACCGATGATGGCAGGTGCGTCAAGTTGAGCCCCTGCATCAATAATTCCTTTGATGAAATTTTTCGCATTCTCACGCGAGGCAGCATCGGGCTGACAAAGGTGCCACTTGTGTATCACCCAACCCCCGCCGGTTCCAACAGCCGCCACCTTCAGGTTGTGTTCATCAGCAAGCTGGCGCAGTTCATCAACCGGTATGGCATCGGCATTGGGCGCAAAAACCTCAACTGCGTCATAACCCAGTTGAGCCGCCTTCGCACACCCGGCTGCAAGATCGTGCCAGAATACGAAGGGGCCACCTTGGGCTTCCTTCACAAGTGAAATGGTAACTGCAGATTTAATACTCATGATTCAACAAATAAACGTTTAAAGTGACGATCGTAAATATTCTCAGTAACATTTTTTGCCACGACCTCCTCGTTGGCCTTCAAGAGATCCGTATAGCGCGCGCCTTCTTTGGCCGCCAGTTTAAAGGAAATATGCAGGAGCTGACGGAAATGCATGTTGAATTCAGGATGTTCCTGAACGTGCCGCAGGGCATTTGCATATTGCTCTCCGTTCCAACCATTGACCTCCTCTGCGCTGGGCAGTTTATCTGCATCAATATCGATCACTGAAGCGTAGGGCGCACAGAGTGCGTCCACGTTCTCCAGCGCCTTGGCATAAATCTCCTTGGATAGCGTCAGCCCATCGCCCCCAGCTTCAGCCAAACCGATCAGTTCTTCCAGCCACGTAGTCCCTGCGGTCTTCACGTGCACGCCGGCGCCGGTACGACGAATGGCTGCCCCGATAATCGGATAGATGGAAAACTTATCGCTACCACTGTGGACGCTCAGTTTAAGATTTTCAGGCAAGCCATACTTCACAACGGCATGGGCAATAACAGCCAAATCATCGTTAAACTCCTTCTCGAACTGTGCCAAATCCCCCACATAATCAACGCCCTTGTTAAAGCGTCCGGTGAATTTTGGCGCAATGGTCTGCAGTTTGACCCCCTCATCAGCCAGTGCAGCCAGAATAATTAAAAGCTCAGGCGGAGTCTGAGGAGCGTCAGTCTCGTCCATGGACACCTCGGCAATGAACTCATCCTTCTTGGATTCGATATGCCGATAAATTTTAGCCGCCTCGGCCACTGCACCTAGATATTTGCCGGCCACAGTCTCAACATACTCGGCAGTGATCTCAAAGGGCTCATCGATCCCTTCAATGGCAACCGCGCCAACCAGTTCAGGGTGTTTTCCCACGAACATTGCCACCGTGTCCCCTTCGGTGCCCTGCCCGATATAATCGGCCACGTCGATGGTGAAGAAATCAGACGAGTCGAGATACTTGTCGACTGTGTCCAAATTGATATGATCGGCATCCACGTGCCAGCCTTTGCCCCAACCAAGCACCTCCACGGCCGCCTTCGCCGCGTCATAAACGCTTTGAGGCTCCGAACCGATGAAGCTATGCTCGCGGTTGGATTTGTTCCAAACCGGCACCACCTCAATCCCTTCCTGAGCAAGCTTTATACATGCCTGCAGTTGCGCTTTTGCCTGGTGTGCGAACCGATCACCCACCCCAATTGTGTATTTTTCTAGAATCAACATCCTGAAGAGCGGACAAACTAGGGGAAGGCTTGGTGAGGTGCAAACAAATTGGAACATCAAGAAAGAACAAGACCTCCTGAACCATGGACAATGCATTTGGTTTGAATAAATCAACCAGTTATGTAACATTCTGATCTGGGGGGCGCATTGATTACCGCAAAAATTCCTGAAACGGATTTTTCACTACCAAAACTCGGCACTGCCGATCTACATGGTCCAATAGGACTCGACGAACATGGTCTTGAGCCACGCGGATTGGTGCGCTGGAACTATGAAGTCCCAGAACTGCAACAGCATGCGCTCCGCCGTGGCGACGGAGCTTTTTCAAAACACGGTGTGCTCACCGCCAATACCGGAGCACGTACAGGCCGCTCTCCAAAGGATAAATTTATCGTTCGTGACAATGTGAGTGAAAACACTGTCTGGTGGGGAGATGTAAACCAGCCCTGCACTCCAGAACTTTTCAATAAGATGCTTGGCCATGTGGAATGGTTTCTCTCCCATCGGGATGAACTCTACGTGCAGGATCTCTTTTGTGGCGCGGACTCCACCCATCGCACCTCGTTGCGTGTGGTTACTGAAACCGCATGGCATGCCGCATTTGCCCGGACATTATTCATACGCCCTACTGCACGTGAATTAGTCCAACACACACCCGAATACACCATTCTTCATGCCCCCCACCTTTTGGCAGACCCGGACAGCATCAAGGGAATCAACTCAAACGCGTTCATCCTCCTTTCACTCGAACATAAAATCGTCCTGATTGGCGGCACGCACTACGCAGGGGAAATCAAAAAAGCGATGTTCTCCATTATGAACTATCTGCTCCCTGAGTCGGGCCAATTACCCATGCACTGTTCCTGCAATACGACCGGCGACAACACTGCTATTTTCTTTGGCTTGTCAGGGACCGGAAAAACGACCCTGTCCACCGACCCAGACCGTCGTCTTGTTGGTGACGATGAACATGGCTGGACTAATGAAGGAATCTTTAATTTTGAAGGTGGCTGCTATGCCAAGTTGATTAACCTCAAGCAAGAGGATGAGCCAGCAATTTACGCCACAACCCGAATGCCCGGCACCATCATGGAAAATGTAATCCTAGGAAGTGATGGCACACCGGACTTTACCGACAGTTCACTCACTGCCAACACCCGCGGGGCTTACCCTCTGGAATACATCGAAAACCGTGAAACTGACGGCATGGCCGGACACCCCCAAAACATTGTTCTACTCACCTGCGATGCTTTTGGCGTACTCCCCCCCATATCCAGGCTCACTCCAGAACAAACTGCCTATCATTTCATTAGCGGTTACACTGCCAAGGTTGCCGGGACCGAGATGAATATCGATCAACCCACTGCCACCTTCTCTGCTTGTTTCGGTGCTCCATTTATGCCCCGGCATCCCGGAATCTACGCCAACTTGCTCTCAGAAAAGATCGCCCAACATCAAAGCCAATGCTGGCTTCTCAACACCGGATGGATAGCTGGGGGTGCTGCCAAGAGTTCGCGTATCAAAATCAAATGGACCCGTGCCCTGCTCAATGCAGCCTTAAGCGGCCAACTCGACCATGTGGAATATGTTATCGATCCACGTTTTGGCTTTACCATACCCCAGTCATGCCCCGGAGCCCCTACTGAAATTCTTAACCCACGCAACACATGGGAGGATACTCAGGCGTATGACAATCAGGCTGAGGAACTGGCAGCCATGTTCAAAGAGAATTTCATACAATTTGCCGCCAACACTGCTGAACCCATTCGCAACGCCGGCCCGCAATAACAGGTGACCTTCTTCCCAGAGGCCATTATACTATGAGGCGCACATGAGCAACCTCTCACACGCCGAACTTCTCCAGCTCAAACGCTGGAATACCCCGACCATTTACAACGGCTGGGAACAGATCACCAACTGCAATATTGCCGCTGATGCCTTTAATTTGGAACCCACGACTGATTTTATGCCCCAGATGGGCCCGATGGTCGGCTACGCAGTCACGATGGTTATTGAGCCGAACAACCCGGCACACAAGGAAACGTATGACCCCAGAGCATACCGCGAATATGTTGCCAGCCTTGCAGGCCCCAAAATCGTCGTTGTACAGGATTTAAATAAACCGAACTTTGTCGGTTCCACCTGGGGAGAGGTGAATAGTAATACGCACCACGCTCTTGGCTGTGTGGGAACCATCACTGATGGTTGCATCCGCGACCTGGATGAAATGACCAACGCCGGGTTCAAGGCACTGGCCTCCCGTCTGTGTGTGGGCCATGCCCACTGGTGTCCTGTGCGGTGGAATTGCGAAGTGGAAGTTTTTGGCCGCAAGATTCAGCCGGGCCAGTTAATCCATGCTGATAAGCATGGCTTTCTCGCCATCCCTAAAGAAGACGAAAAGGAACTGCTCTCTGCTTCCCGGTTCATGGATCAAAACGAATGTGAAACGGTTATTCCTGCAGCCAGAAATGCCACCGGCCTTTCTCCTGAAGAATTACTTAACCAACTTGATAAAGGAGCAAAACAATTTGGAGATAATACCCGCCAGCAATTCTCCAAGGATGGCGAATAATAATACCCCCTCGCTTCAATTTTAAGATTTCCTGTTTTGAATCCGGTATTGTTTCGGAGACATCCCCTTTTCCCTTCTGAAAGTACGCGTAAAGTGCGCGTGATCATAAAACCCTACGCTCAATGCGATGACCAAAATTGTATCTTCGGTGTTTCGTAATAAATACTGGGCATGATCCAATCGCATCCTTAAGAGATATTGGCGGACCGTAGTTCCAAGCGCTTTTTTAAATGAACGTTCAAACTGACGCACCGACATCTCAACTTGCTTTGCCAAATCTGAGGTTTTGATTTCTCCAGAAAAATTCCTGTGCAAGTACTCAACGGCTTTTGATAGCTTCCTGCTGACCGATGAAAGTGCGCGTGATTGAGCCACCCGCCGGGAAAAGCCAGCTACAGCAACTATCTGCCCCTTATCATTCCTCAGCGGAATTTTGTTCACCACCACCATCCGAGAGGACGCTTCTTCTTCTGGAGCCGGTTCAATTCGATTCACAACGGGCTGACCCGTTTCAATAACCCTCCTGTCGTCTGCCTGGTACATTGCCGCCCGGTTTGGTGGGAAAAAATCCGAATCCGTTTTCCCCAAAGCCTCGTACTCAGATTTCACCCCACAATATTCGCAGCTCCTCCTATTAAGGGATACAAAACGTCCCTTGGTATCCTTGATGAAAAAGGAAACGTCTGGCTGTAAGTCAAAAAGCCCCAGTATTTGCCTATTGATCCCAACCTCACCCAAAACAGTTTGTTCACTATAACTGTTATTCATGCCGTTATTTTACAATTTCTATAGTCATAAATACAAGACATTCCATACAGTATTGCTATAGTTTGAGCGCACTGAATTATGAATTGGACCACTGAATCTATCGCCGCAGTAGAACGTCCTATTCAAAGTTCAGAAAGCGTTACTCGCAAAAAATGTAACTATTGAGCTCCTCGAGCTACGTATATTTGGGAACATGATGAAGAATAGATTTCTACTTGGATTAATCCCCTGCCTTATCCTTTGTGCTGCTGATACTAAGGCCGCTGATAAGCCCTCCAAAAAACCGGTCAGTTACTACAGCCAGATCCGGCCCATTTTTCAGGCCAAGTGCCATGGTTGCCATCAGCCAGCCAAGGACAAGGGCGACTACATCATGACCACATTCGATGGCTTGCTTGCTGCCGGTGAGAGCGAAGAGAAAGCGATCGTCCCCAAGGCCCCCGAAAAGAGTAATCTTTTCTCTCTCATCATCGCCAATAAAGAGGGTGAAATCGAGATGCCCAAAGGCAAGGACGCCAAGCCGTTGCATGAGCTGGAGGTATCACTGGTGCGCCAGTGGATTGCCGAGGGCGCGAAAGACGACACGCCTGAGGGCGCCAAGGTGCGTTATGACATGGACAACCCGCCTCTCTACACTCAGCCGCCGGTCATTACCTCGGTCGATTTTTCACCCGACGGAAAGCTTTTGGCAGTGGCAGGATTCCACGAGGTGCTGCTGCACAAGGCTGATGGCTCCGGACTGGTGGCGCGATTGGTCGGCCTTTCTGAGCGGATTGAATCAGTGCGCTTTTCGCCCGATGGCAAACTACTGGCGGTGACCGGCGGCCAACCTGCGCGCATGGGCGAGGTACAGGTTTGGGACGTTGCAAAACATACCCTGAAACTTTCGGTACCGGTCACCTTTGATACCGTCTACGGCGCCAACTGGTCGCCGGATGGCAAACTCATCAGCTTTGGTTGCGGCGACAATACCCTGCGCGCCATTGACGCCAAGACTGGCAAGCAGGTTCTCTACCAAGGCGCACACAACGACTGGGTTTTTGACACGGTCTTCTCTGTTAAGGGCGACTACGTCGTTTCGGTGGGACGCGATCGCAGTGCCAAGCTAACCGAACTGAAAACCCAGCGTTTTATGGACAACATCACCTCCATTACGCCGGGTGCATTGGCCGGAGGGCTGGCCTCTGTGGTTCGGCACCCGGAGAGGGATGAGATTCTCGTGGGGGGCGCTGACGGTACCCCAAAGATTTACCGGATGCACCGCACCACCGCCCGGAAAATCGGTGATGACGCCAACCTAATCCGCAAATTCCCGAAAATGGAAGGGCGCGTCTTCTCGGTTGACTTCAGCGCGGACGGCAAACGCATCGCCGCAGCCAACAGTTATGATGGCACCGGTACAGTGGCAATTTACGGGATTAAGTTCGATTCCAAGATGCCTGATGACATCAAGAAAATCTTCGCCAAGCGCGTCTCACAACGCTCTGCTGAGGAACAGAAAAAGATTGCTGCCTATCAGGTGGCCGATGTTGGCCCTCCTCTTAAAGTCGACTTCTCCACCCCCATGTACGCGGTAAATTTCCGGCCCGATGGCAAGGTTCTGGCAGCGGCCGGATACGATGGATTGATCCGGCTCATTGACACGATCAGTGGCAAGGTCACCAAGGAATTTATGCCGGTCAAGATCGACAAGACCGCTGCTGAGGCCCGCGCCAATGAAGGAACGGCGGCTGTCCTGCTTGAGACCGACACCACCCTCAAGAACAAACTACCTAAAGGCACCAAGATCACAGCCTTGAGCGTGCAGCCCAGCCAAATCAAATTTACCCGGATCAGCGACTACACCCAGCTATTGGTAACGGCCAAGTTATCCAATGGCGAGGAAATCGACGCAACGCGACTGGCCACCTATGAAACCAAGAAGGAGGTGGCTACCATCACTCCCAGAGGCATGCTGCGGCCACAGGGCGATGGTAAAGTGACGCTCAAGATTTCCCTGGCCGGCCAATCCGCCACCCTGCCCCTCGAGATTACCGGGATGAAAGAGGAACTGCGAGTGGACTTCACCCGCGACGTCATGCCGGTGCTCGGCAAGGCCGGCTGTAATTCCGGGCTCTGTCACGGCGCCAAAAAAGGCAAGGCCGGCTTCAAACTTTCCCTGCGCGGCAATGATCCCCTTTGGGACACCATCACCTTCACTGATGACATCGCATCGCGCCGTGTCAATCGCGCCTCCCCGCACGACAGCCTCATGCTATTGAAGGCCTCAGCAGCCGTGCCCCATGAAGGCAAGGACGCCGCGCCGCGCAACAGCATGTATTACCGGATCATCCACAAGTGGATTGCTGATGGTGCCAACCTGAACCGCGAAACCAAGCGGGTGGCGAGCATCGATATTTTCCCCAAAGGCCCCATCGTCCAGTTGGCCGGTAGCCGGCAGCAGTTCCGTGTCGTGGCCACTTATCCCGACGGCACAACTGCTGATGTAACCGCTGAGTCCTTTATCAAGGCTGGAGTAATTGATGTAGCCGAGGCGGACACCACAGGCCTCATCACCGCACTACGCCGCGGTGAGTCGCCAATTTTGGCGCGCTACGAGGGGGCCTATGCCACCACCATCCTTACGGTAATGGGCGACCGTACCGGTTTCATCTGGGCTGAACCGGCAAAGAACAATTACATCGACGAACTGGTGTCAACCAAACTCAAGCGCACCAAAACCCTGCCCTCAGGTCTCTGCACGGATACTGAGTTTCTCCGGCGCATTTACCTGGACCTCACCGGACTCCCTCCCACTGCCGACCAAGTGCGGCAATTCCTGGCTGATAAACGCACTTCGCGTGAAAAGCGTGATGCGATGATCGATCAGTTGATTGGCAGCGATCCTTTCGTGGATCATTGGGCCAACAAATGGTCTGACCTGTTGCAGGTCAACAGCAAGTTCCTCGGCGGCGAGGGGGCCAAGGCGTTCCACGGTTGGATTCGCCAGCAGATAAAAGACAATACGCCTTACGACAAATTTGCCTACCAGATTTTATCGGCCAAGGGATCCAACAAGGAAAATCCGGCCGCCTCCTACTTCAAGATTCTGCGCAAGCCCGAGGAAACCATGGAAAATACCACCCATCTTTTCCTGGGAGTCCGTTTCAACTGCAACAAGTGCCATGATCATCCCTTTGAGCGTTGGTCGCATACCCAATATTACGAGACGGCCGCCTACTTCGCCCGCTTGGGTCTCAAAAAAGACCCAGCCATCAGCAAGGCAGCCAAGGCTGCAGCGGCACAGTTAGCCACCGCCAAAGCCGCGACCACCAAGGCTACCGCCGGGAAAACGGCTGCCACCAAGGCACTAACTGCCGCCAAGGCCGCACAGGCAGCTGCGCAGAAGGCGTTTGATACCTCTGATAAATCCGCCACCACGGCCAAGGACGTCCTTAACAAGGCGCTTGCCGCAACCAAGGCCGCGGAGACCAAGGTTGCCAGTGCCACCAAAACCGAGACTGCCACCAAGGCCAAACAAGCCGCGGCAAAAAAGAAAAATGATCAACTTGCCAGAATCGACAAGGCGACTGTCGGTGGCACGGCGGTGGAAGGCAAGAAACCGCTTTATGAAGAGGTTTATGACAAGAAGGATGGCGAGGTGAAACACGTTGCCACCGGCAAGGTGACTCCACCCAAGTTCCCCTTTAAGGCCAAGTACGTTGCTCCTGAAAAATCAACCCGACGCGAACATCTTGCCCACTGGATTACCACACGCGACAACCGCTACTTCTCCAAGAGCTTCGTCAACCGCATGTGGGGTTACCTGATCGGCACCGGCATTATTGAGCCTCTGGATGACATCCGCGCGGGCAACCCACCGACCAACCCGGAACTGCTCGAGAAACTTACCCAGAAATTCATTGCCAGCAGCTTTAACACGCAGGAGGTCATCCGTGACATCTGCAAATCGCGCACCTACCAGCTCTCCATCGTAGCCAATAAATGGAACGAGGATGACAAGATCAATTACTCGCACGCCATGCCACGCCGCCTGCAGGCGGAGGTGCTGTACGATTCCATCTTCCAGGTTACTGGCGCACAAACGAAGCTGCCCGGTGTCCCTGCGGGAACACGCGCGGCGCAGCTGCACGATTCACGCATCAAGGAAGGCAACGGTTTCCTGACCAAATTCGGCCGTCCCCCGCGTGAAAGCCCCTGCGAATGCGAACGCGCCGGCGGCATGCAATTTGGCCCTGTAATGGCTCTGGTCACCGGACCCACGGTCAATACCGCCCTTAGCGATCCCAAGAATGCCATCGCCAGACTGATCAAGGAAAAGAAGGATGACCGCACGCTGATCGACGAGCTTTACCTGCGCATCTTAAGCCGCCACGCAACTGAGCAGGAGATTGCCACCAGCCTCAAGCTATTGGCGTCGATTGAGCCCGAGCACAAGGCACTGTTGGCCGAGAAAGCCGCATACGAAGCCAAACTCAAGCCCCTTACCCAACAACGCGAAAAGAAACGCCAGGCCGAAATCAGCAAAGCAAAAACCGCCCTGGAAACATTCAAGAAGTCCATAGCTGTACGTGAAGCGGAAGCGGATAAAATGCAAAAGGCGGCCATTGCGACTGCGGACAAGGCACTGAAGGACCATGAGAAAAGCACCGAGGTGCGATTCGCTCAATGGACCCAAAAAGACGGCGCCAAGACTCCGTGGACAACGCTGGAATCCAAGGAACTGAAATCCAAGATTGGCACAAAGCTCTCCAAGGAGAAGTCCGGGGTTATCTTTGCCAGTGGCAAGAACGGCAAAGACACCTTTACCATCACTGCAGAGACAACGTTGAAGAACCTGACCGGACTGCGCCTGGAGGCACTCACCGACAAGCGCCTGCCCAAGAACGGACCCGGGCGCGCTCCGGGCGATGGCAATTTTGTACTGAGCGAACTGGAACTTTTATGGGCACCCAAGGATAAGCCCAAAGAACAAAAGAAACTCAAACTGGCCAATGCCAAGGCCGACTTCAGTCAGGGAAATTATGCAGTCGCCACCGCCATTGACGGCAAATTGGCTCCAACTAGCAACGGTTGGGCGGTTGCCCCGCAACTTGGCAAACCTCACACCGCCTCCTTTGAAATAGCCCAGGCGCCAAAGCACGAAGGACCAATTCTCCTTACCTTTGTCATGAAGCAGGAGTTTTCCGGCAAAAACTGGCAATTGGGCAAGTTCCGCTGGTCCATTACCGATTCAAAGAAACCGGTAAACTTTGGACTGCCCAAAAATATCAATGACCTATTGGCCATCGCGCCTGAAAAATGGAACGGCAAACAGAAGAAAACACTGCTGGATTATTTCAAAGGGCAGGACAGCCAACTAAAGAAACTGCAAACCACACTGGCCAACGCCAAGAAGCCAAGGCCTCTTGATCCCAAGCTCAAGGCCCTGCAGGATGCAATTGCCCGGGCCTCCAAGCCCCTGCTTGAGGACCCGCAACTCACGGCCTACAAGCGAGCGGTTGATTTTAGCACCAAGCAACAGGGCGACAAACGGCTCTATGGCGCTCAAGACATCGCCTGGGCACTGATCAATACCCCATCCTTTTTGTTCAATCGCTAGAGCTCGACTTTTTACTCCAACGACATAGAATCTAAGAAACAGGAAAAACATCATGATCCAAATACCAGGCCAACTCGGTAAAGACTTGTGCGACAGCCACTTGGGCATGTCCCGGCGCGATTTGCTGCGCGTGGGCGGCTCCGGCCTCTTGGGCCTTTCATTGGGCGGCATGCTTGAAATGCAGGCCAAAGCCAAGGAAACCAAGGGCGGAGGCGGTCCCGGCTGGGGCAAGGCCAAGAACATCATCCTCTGTTATCTGCAGGGCGGCCCGAGCCACCTGGATCTGTGGGATCCCAAGGAAAACGTGCCGGACAACGTGCGCAGCGAGTTCAAGCCGATCAAGACGAAGATTCCCGGCGTTAATTTCACTGAGATCATCCCCAAGCTTGCCCAAGTGAACGACAAGTTCACCACGATGCGTTCGGTAAGCTATACCCCCAACGGCCTCTTTAACCACACTGCAGCCATCTATCAGATGATGACCGGTTACACCACTGACAAGGTCAGTGCCTCGGGCCAACTCGAACCGCCCAGCCCCAAGGATTTTCCCAATTTCGGTTCACAGATTATCCGGCTCAAACCGGTCACCGAGCCAATGCTCCCCTTTGTCATGCTGCCGCGCCCGCTGCAGGAAAGCAACGTCGTCGGCAAAGCCGGTACCGCCGGTTTCCTAGGACGCGCTTTCGACCCCTATTACCTATACCCACCCGGCGGCGACATGGAGATGGACAAGATGGACAAGATCAAGATTGATGATCTCAAGCTTCAACCTGAAGTCTTCTCGATGCGCCTCAAACGCCGTGCCCAGTTGCGTGACACGATCAACAAGGCCATGCCCGAGGTCGACAAGGCAGTGGCAAGCTATAATCTGAATGAATACTACGGCCGCGCGCTGGATCTGGTGGTGTCAGGCCGTGCCCGCAACGCCTTTGACCTAAAGCAGGAACCTGACAAAATTCGCGACCGCTACGGGCGCAACACTTTCGGCCAAAGCGCCATGCTCGCCCGGCGTCTAGTGGAGGCTGGCACGCGCGTGGTGGAGGTTGTCTGGCCCAAGGTCGCCAACAGCGACAATCATTCATGGGATCATCACCAGGGCCTCACCAAGCGAATGAAGGACCAGTCAGGGCCGATGCTTGATGCGGGTCTATCCACCTTGATTGCCGATCTTGATGAACGTGGCATGCTCGATGAAACCATGGTCGTGGCCATTGGTGAATTTGGCCGCAGCCCACAAAAAGGCGTGAGCACCTCGGGCAACAACAATAGCGCTGATGGTCGCGACCACTGGCCCTATTGTTACACTGGAATTATTGCTGGCGGCGGCATCAAGCGCGGATACGTCCACGGCAAGTCCGACAAAACCGGCAGTGCGCCCGTTGAGGACCCGGTCCATCCAACCGAGTTATTGGCCACCATCTACCACGCTTTCGGTATTCCGGCAGACACGATTGTCTACAACCACCTCAAACAGCCACGGGAATTGGTCAAAGGGGAGGCTGTCACCAA
>Ga0208766_1000985_pt1 | contig 15603 bp, 21 predicted proteins | sample ETN01SmetaG_3_FD_185792 | JGI IMG/M metagenome (GOLD analysis project Ga0208766, IMG submission 185792) | Marine microbial and viral communities from oxygen minimum zone, Eastern Pacific Ocean - ETNP2014F12-01SV263 (SPAdes) (version 2) | ecosystem: Environmental > Aquatic > Marine > Oceanic ... | reverse complement strand
TGTGGTTGCTTGCTGCGCTTGCACTCTTGGCCGCTTTATTAGAACGTCCATGGCAGCGCTGCTAGCTTTCACATTCGATTAGAGGGTTGCAGCAGGTGGCGCACATCGCCTGGCTGGGAAAAAAAACACCGTTTTGCGGCAACGTCACCTACGGTCTCAACACCACAGAGGCCCTAAAGGAACGCGGCCATCAGACCAGTTTCATTCACTTCGACAATCCAGGCGGCTTAAGTAACGGCGAGAGTGCCCTGTTGGCAAACGACCCAGAAGTGAGCCTGCCATATCTAGTGAAATCTCAGGTTTACACCATCCCCTTTCCAGGAGCGCAGAGGGAACTAAAGGAATCATTCGAAAGGCTGCAACCTGATCTCGTCCACGCCAGCCTCACTCTTTCTCCCCTTGACTTCCGGCTACCTGAGCTCTGTGAGCAGCTCAGTGTGCCATTGGTGGCCACCTTTCACCCGCCATTTGATAGCGGCATGCGCCACCTCACGGCCGGCACACAGCAGCTCACCTATCAGCTCTACGCCCCTGCCCTGGCCCGTTATGACAAGGTGATCGTCTTCTCCGAATTGCAGGCGGAAGTTCTCAGCAAACTTGGAGTATCAGAAGAACGACTCGCCGTAATACCCAACGGAGTAGATCCTCAATGTTGGGCACCAGCAAGTGCGCAAAACACCAACCCGAAGCAGCAGGAAGTGCGCAAACGCCTTGGAAGCGATCGAATCTTCCTTTACATGGGACGCATAGCAGCAGAAAAAAACGTAGAAGCACTGCTCCGCGCGTGGCGGCTAGTTGATACCAAGGGTTGCCGACTGGTAATCGTTGGCGATGGCCCTCTGCGTTCAACCCTGCAAAACAACTCCACCACCACGAAAGAAAGCGACGTGCTCTGGTGGGGCTATGAGTCAGATCTAAACACCAAGGTGGCCCTACTCCAATGCGCAGAGGTGTTCTTACTGCCCAGCCTCGTGGAAGGGCTATCTCTGGCATTACTGGAGGCCATGGCAACAGGCACTGCCTGTGTAGCCACAGACGCCGGAGCTGATGGAGAAGTACTCGATGGTGGCGCCGGCATCGTGTTGAGCACCCAGGGTGTCACCACCCAATTGCGCACCCTGCTACCAGTACTAAGAGATCAACCCGTACTTACAGCGGAACTGGGACGCCGCGCGCGAATGCGCGTACTCGAGAGATACACCATTACCCGCAACATCGATGACCTGGAAAGCCTCTATGGAAAATTACTAGGCGTGGAACCTATGGCGGCCTAAGTAATCAGGCCAGTTCACGGCTACGTTCTGCGGCGGCAACAACAGCCTCAATCAGAGCAGAACGAACTCCGGAGCGCTCGAGCTGTCGCAATGCAGCAATTGTGGTGCCACCTGGGGAAGTAACCATGTCCTTAAGTTCTCCTGGATGCAGCTTCTGCTCCTTAAGTAATGCTGCGGTACCCGCCAGGGTGCGATGAGCGAGATGATGAGCCAAAGCCCGTGGCAATCCTGCCGCCACCGCTCCATCAGCCATCGCCTCAGCGACTAAAGCAACATAAGCAGGACCAGATGAAGTAAGCGCCAAAAAGGCATCTAGCTGCGACTCCGGCAGCTCCAGCACCTCGCTAACCGGTAGAAACAATCTCTGCACGGATAATCTCTGCTCTTTAGTAACACCATCTCCCCAGGCCAGTCCTGTGAGCCCAGCTCCCACCAAAGCCGGAGTGTTTGGTACAGCACGCACACAGCTATGCCTAGGGAAAGTTTTCTGCAGACGCGCCAAGGTCACACCTGCAAGTACAGAAATCAACAGCGGTGGTGAATCCACGGCTGAATCAAGGCGAGTCGCAAAGGCCGCTACAGCATCTAACTGCTGCGGTTTAACTGCAAGCAATTGAATCGGTGCCATCCAGGCATCGACAGCGCTGGGATCACCAGAAGCTTTCAAACGCAAACCTTTTGGCAACTGAGCCGCAAGACGCTCGACGCTTGCAGTACGACCCACTACTGCAACAACATCTTCAGGAGATAATTCTCCCTGCTGAAGCAATGGCAAAACAAGAGCCTGGGCCATGCGGCCCAGGCCAATCACACCAAAAGAACAGGGTCTGTGGGGACTAGATACCTGCAGCTCTGGTGGCCTCCCATGCCGGAACTGGAGCGGAACCAACTACTTGAGACGATGACGACACTGCAGCCGAATCAAGATCCTGACTCACCACGGTGGGTGCAGAAGACTCGTCATGACTAGCATTAGAGACCGTGACACAGCTAGGAGCAAAGAGAAAGATGCTCTCCCCTACCCGCTCCTGATGGCCATCGATGGCGAAGGTGCCACCAGCCACAAAATCCACCGCCCGCTGAGCCTGATCAGGCTCCATCATCGTGAGATTCAAAATCACGGTCTTACGTTCACGCAAAGCCTGAATCGCACGAGGCATTTCATCAAAACTCCTGGGTTCCATCAGGTTTACCTCAGCAGAAGCTGAGGCAATACCTGGCATACCTATCACATTTGAAGAAGAGAAACCTCCCCCTAGATCAAAAGGGCTGGATTCAGATGGCGGAGCCAATGCACCCCCTCTGGCATGGTCACTATTGTGATCCATGTCCATCTGATCATCGGTTTCATAATCGAGGTCGTCGTATTCGCTATCGAGATAGTCGTCACCTGCAACAACGGCACGAAGGCGAGAAATAATCGACACCGTTGGAATCCTCTCGGGCTGATGTGAACGAAAATCGGCTTAAATCCGAATTGAATCGAGTTTCCTTTAGGAAAACTACGAAACCTGACACTTAAATAGCGCCTCAAACAGGCCGGGGCAAGGGTTTAGACAGTATTGATTTCATCTACAGAAGAACGAGTTGCAGATATGCGTGCGCCAAAGAGAATTGAACCCAGTCTCAACCAGGTGGCGCCTGCTTTGATAGCAACAGGCCAATCACCGCTCATTCCCATCGAGCAATCCGACAAATCAAGCTGATCCGCTAGATCGCGACAGTCTCGAAACAGCTCCTGTCGTTGCTCGAGGTCAAGCGCTAACGGTGCCATCGTCATCAGACCAATAATCTTCAAATGAGGCAACTGAACCAACTCAGGCCAAGCCTGCTTGAGCTGCTCTAAAGAGAAGCCACCTTTAGTCGGATCATCCCGCAACTTGACTTGCAACAGCACCTCAGGGCAACAGTTCTCCTCAGCAGCAATTCTTGAGATGCGTTCTGCTAAAGGCTGAGAATCCACGGAATGGATCACGGCAAAGGATCTAACCACTGCACGCACCTTGTTGGCTTGTAAGCGTCCAATAAAATGCCAACGCAGAACTTTTAAATCAGCGAGTGCCTCCAGCTTGGGCAACGCTTCCTGTAAACGACTTTCACCAAAATCCTGCTGACCCAGCTCCGCGAGCTGACGTATTAAGGCTGCGGGGTGGCCCTTACTTACAGCCAGCAAATGCACTCCAACGGGAAGGCTGTCAACCAAGTCCCGCCAGCGAACAGACAAAGTCAAAACAGCGTCAGATATTCAGATAAAGGTCTGAGCAAACAGCTGCTGCCAACCCTCAGCTTCAGTGGAGCGATCGCGCCGACAACGCGATAGATGGAGTTCAGCGTAGTGGCGGGCGTCCTGATAGGGAATCACCTCAAACTGTGCCCCTCGAGGCTGCAGGGTGACAAGAAAAAACATCCTCTGGGCATATAGCGTGGCGTAAACGTCTCGGCCATCACCAGCAGGTGCCACGAGATAAAGCATTCCAAACGTGGGGTGATTGAGATAGCGCTCTACACCCACTTGCCGCTTTTAATCATCTACAAACCACCGTACTTCCCACGCAAGCCAAGAACCAAAATCAGCAACATGGCCGAAGCGATATTGAGCAAAGAAGATGCTCCAGCCAATACCAACTGGGGGCGGAATTGATCGGGTGGAAGCCAGAGGCCACCACGAGCAAGCAAGGCTTCTGCTCCTTGCTCAGCCCGCAAGAGAATATTGGCCAACAAGCGCTCACCCACTGAAAGGATCAAAGCAAAAGAAGCCTTGAATCCAAGCTTGCGCAAATTGACAGCCCGGCTAGCCAGAGCACGTAAAAGATTCTGCAACTCCTCCTGCACTAGAGGCAGAAACCGCAAGGCAAGCAACAACTGAAAACTGAGCCGATCAACAGGAACACCAAACAAAGCTAGTGGCGCTAGATACCAGCTCAAAGCCCAAACCAATTCTTCTGGTTGTGTAGTCAGCAGCATCAGGTTGACGCTATGCACGACCGTAAAAATCAGCGTGGAGGTGTTGAGGCCCAACTCAGCGGAACTGCGATCAATTACTAAAGGCCCCAATGCAAAAGAGCCAAGGCGGAGAGGACCAAGCCGCAACAACTCCCAGGAAGGACTAGTCACACTCGCCCCGGCAACTTCCTGCGGCGAACGCACAGCGAGGCTGGCGGCTGGCTCCCCGGTAGGCAACAACATCGAAAATAGCCCCACAAGAACACCCAGAAACAGCAAGAAGAGCAAAGATCGCCACCAAATCCGCACAGGTAAACCACTCGCCAATGTGATCAACAAGAGAGCAACGACCAGAGCAATACGCCACAAAGAACCAGCCAGGACTGGCGTCAACAGAAACATCAATACCCAAGCCAACTTCAAACGAGGGTCGAGACAACGCAACCAACCGGAACTACCGGCTACGTACTGTCCAATTGGAAGCTGACGCAACCAGTCCATGGCTCAGCCCAAATGGTTTTGATTGCGAGCTAAATCGCGTTCAGCGTCTCGTTGTTGCTTACCACGCCAAAACAGTTTCAAAGGGGTGCCATCAAAACCAAGGCCCTCTCGCAACTGCCTTTCTACATAACGGCGATAAGTATCACCAAACAACTTGGGGTCATTAACAAACAAAGTAAAACTAGGCGGTCTAGTTGCAACTTGAGTCCCGTAATACAGACGTCCCTGACGACCACCACGAGTCGTAGGCGGACTGCGCCAACTCAACGCTTCCTTCAATACTTCATTCACCACTGATGTACTCACCCGACGGCGATGCTGCTCAACCGCCAAGGCAGCCAAAGCGAAGATACTTTCCAGCCGCTGCCCAGTTAGTGCAGAGGTGAACAACATCGTCGCCCAATCAAGGAAGTAAAGCTTGGCGCGCAACTCTTTTTCCATCATCGGCATGGTGTGACTATCTTTCTCGACCGCATCCCATTTGTTCACCACCAGCACGCAAGCGCGGCCATCTTCCTCAACCCTGCCAGCCAAGCGTTGATCCTGCTCTGTAACCCCATCGAGGGCATCGATCACAAGCACACATACATCGCTGCGTTCAATCGCCTTAAAACTACGGTTGATGCCAAAAAATTCAGGGCCGTAATTCACACTGCGACGACGTCGTATCCCAGCGGTATCGATCAGCCTCCAAGATTGACCTTCTCGCTCCAGGCGAGTGTCGATGGTGTCGCGTGTAGTGCCACGAATAGGACTGACGATTGCGCGCGCCTCACCGCAGATGGCATTTAACAGGCTCGATTTACCAACATTGGGCCGGCCAATAATGGCCATCTGAATCGGTTCAGCCTCTTCTGCCTCCTCATCCTTCGGCGGTAGAAGAGCAAGTACACGATCAAGCAGATCACCGGTGCCGGCTCCATGGATTGCTGAGATCGGATAAGGCTCTCCCAGCCCAAGACGCCAAAAATCAGCCGCCATCGCCAAACCCTGATCTGGCGACTCACATTTATTAACCGCTACCAGCGTGGGGCAGGAATGGCTGCGTAACCATTCAGCAATCGACTCATCTGCAGCCGTAACACCCTGCTGGCCATCAACGATCACTACTGCCACAGAGGCTTCTGTCAGTGCCAAGTTGGCCTGTTCGCGAATCTCTGGCAAAAACTCACTGTCGTCATCGAACACCAAGCCTCCGGTGTCAACCACTTTGAACTCGCGATCACCCCAGAAACCATCCTGGTAGGTGCGATCACGAGTAACGCCAGGCTGGTCATGAACGATCGCCTCACGACTACGACAGAGGCGATTTACCAGCGTGGACTTGCCTACGTTGGGGCGACCGATGATGGCCACTACCGGACGCACCACTGAACTGGATCCTTGCAATTATTCCCAGACCCTACAGAGGCATCGAACAGAGAAATCAAAATTGATGCACTAAAAGCGCAAAGCGATCAATGCAAATCAGCTCGAAATGGCCTTGCTGATTCGCTTTTTGATGGAGCTGAGCAAAGCAATCCAATGAATAGAGAAGGTCTAGGCATAAGCGCTCAACTCATAGAGCTTGAAAAGATGCGCGCATCAACACCGACGCCCAACAACCAAGCCAACACTATGCAAACGAGAACATGTTACAATTTTTATATTATACCTGAGGCTTCAGGGTAATGCTTGTGCCGCCTAGTCATTCGCTCAACACCAAAAGCGAGCAAAGGCGCCAATGGCGCAAACAAAGGAGAATGGAACTACTACGAATCCGTCACGATCTCATAAGCCGCCTGAACGCAGTAGATAGAGCTTTGGGCTCTTTTAATCCTCCAGAAAAACAAACCAAAAGTCAAAAGGTTTAGCCTGCGTATATCATCAAGCAGGTCGAAGACCTGCCAACAGAGGCTATCTTGACATCCAATAATTATTCAGCAAAAAATCAAATATCAACTAGAAGTATTTATGTTATGCCAATGCTTTAGTGGCATCATTTACATACCACATGCCACCAAGTCAACCCAGAACTCAACAGCCGCTATAAAAAGCACAAAGCCTCAACAAAGATTAGAGCAATAAAATCGCACGAGAGCAATCAAACGGAAACCCGCAGGCCATCAACAGACCATCCAAGAAGAATATAAAGGCCCACAAGCAAACAAAACAATCAATCAACTACTGCCATGGCTCATTTGACAACCAAAAAAAATATCTGCCAACAAACTCCTCGATTATTTCGATGGTTTAGATATACAAATAGATCATAAAAGCAATACTTACCCAATACGACTCGCCCATATCCTCAATTTCAACAACTACTAACAGTGCCCAACACAGTTGAGTTAGGCCTTCAAGCCAAACTCACTCGACAATCGGATCACCTGGATGACCTCGTAGTGGATCAATAGGAGGTTCAAAGAGCTGCGGCAAGGGTCCTTCTTCAAGCAGTTCTTCTCCACGCTGCGCCAACCAGGCCAATAACCAGTTCACCGCGGTAGCACGACGGGTGCGACGGGGTTTGAGCTCAGAAATGCGATAGCCGGCAAATTTCAGCTGTTCTTTCAATAGCTGTTTATGGGGTTTCGCTATTGAACGGGTGAGCTGTACAGAGGCTGGCCGCTGAGCGATTACAGGCGGGGCTTCAGGAAAAGCCTGCTTCCAGGCCTGCGGAGTTGCTGGCCCAGCCAACCAGGCTGCACCATGCTCCCCACTGGTTTGATAACCAAGACGCTCCCAAACCAACTCAGCTACAAAGCAATCACTAATGCGATCTTCGATAATCTGCATCAACAGGTCCCGACTAAGGGGCCAAATAGGCGGCACCCCATCTAAGGAAGGCTCAGACCCAGAAGAGAATTCCGACACCTGCACAAGTAATCAGAAAGATCACAATAATTCCATGAACAAGGCTGCACCTGAACTAACCATGCCAGGCAGAGGAAAGCCAAGAACACTGCGTTGCCGGGTGTTGCAGTCGCCGCTTGCAGGCGTTAGTGATCGCATCTTCCAAAGCCCATGAAGACGTTGGGTTCCAGAGGCGTTGCAATTCACGGAGATGGTCAACGCCACCAGCTTGGAACTAGGCCACGGCCTGCACAAGCTCGATGAGCTAGCCAATGAACCTGGAGCTATTGGTGTGCAGTTGTTCAACTACCGACCAGAGGCCATGGCAAATGCTACACAGCGAGCATAAGACAAAAGACTAATAAGCAAATATTTTAAAAGCTGCTGGTGATACAGCCACGATGGAAGACTGAAAGAAAGGTTTCTGTGAATACTCAGGCACAGTGCTTTCAAATAATGAATGAGGATATTTCAGAAGTGGCTATAGAAGAGAAATGAACGGATGAAGGACAAATCAAGTTTTAGTAGAAGCAAAGGAAAGGACAGTGATCAGAAATAAAGATTTCAGAAACGAGTTTGATTTCCTTTAAAGATGATAAAAGCAATTAACGATACAAAGCCCAAAAGTGTTCCTGCCAATAGATAATAAAGATACGAAAGAGGTATATCAAAAAAGAAGGGGAGAGGCATTATAAAAAGCTTTTGGGAAATTATAATGCCTAGTTCATTAATTTTGTCGATCGCTCATCGCTTCTGCTGACAATGAAGAGGAAGAAGTTCACTGCAACTTTAGTACAAGTTCAATCCTTGATTTTAAAAAAATCTAACGGGAAAGGGCCCAAAGTATCTGCCTCTTTTTCTTCATTGTTATGTTGACAACTGATCAAGACACCTTCGCCTAAGCCATACTCGATGCGCACATGGATATCTCCGGTCTTTTGATTCGCCTTAAGAAAAACCGGTCCATCCTCAGTTGGTTTATCGACTACATTCATGGCAGTCCAATTAAAACGAGATTCCATCTCTCTTAAAACAAAAATTGCCAAGCTAGAGGAAGGGGCCATGATCCCCACCGTGAACCAATCAGCGTCGCCAATATAGGCACAAAGTTGATCAAGTAAGTGCTTAGATTGCGTCGCGTCAAGACTGGGAGCCGAGCGGTGACCATTGAGATCCTTTAATGACTTAATCACCAGCTCAGTCATGCCACAAAAGCTACATATCCTTGTATTAATTATAGCATAGGTATGCCTATAAGGTTAGTTAATTCAAGAGAGCAACTCGTCCTAGCAAGTGTTAGCTTCTTAAGCTCAACAACCATTTACTAATCTAGCTTGCGGTCATCATTAGCAAACGATCCAGCATTTTGCTGAGGGGATAGCATAAGCTGGAATCTCAATCTCTTCGCGCCAGAGCAAAAAATATGCCGTGAGCTAAATCTATTATTCAAGCATAAAAGTTAAAAAAATTTGAAGCCTCCTGCTCGTAAAGCTGCTCTTTTATTAATTAGGCCTGAGTTCATTAATCGAATTTACTAATACCATTCAATCGCCAGCATGCAGCGTATATCATGCTAATACTATTTAGAGACAAGGGTTAATACACTTGAAATAGAAGCAAGAATATTAAAAGTGGCAAAGCAAAGATAGGTTAATTTTGAAGGATATACTGGATACAATAACCTAACAAGTTATTGCCCCATGAATCGGCTGACCTCATGCAAATCAACACATTTAGCCCATTATCAATGGCCTATCCGCCCAACAGCTGCAGCCCTATTACTAGGCCTTGTAGTGGGCTGTTCCACCCAGATCACTGAGGAAACTGTTCAAGCACCGGTCGTGCAAGAGTTTCAATTTCAAGTCATCAATCACGAGACACCAAGACAAGAGGGAAGAAAAGTCAATCTTTTCCTTCGCTATCGGTATCGCCAAGATCTAGCTACCACAGAATACCCGGACTGGGCAAAAGTTCATACCGCTGCTCCGAAGTTTTTGCGCGTTCGCCCCTCACAACCGCAGGATGAATATTGGGAAGTGCTCAATGAAAGACTTGTGAGGGATCTTTACTCATCCTTTCCACTTGTGGGGATTGTGTCTCGACTTCAAGTGCAGCCGGTAGAGCATCCAAAATCACAAGAAACAAAGCCAATTATATATAGCTCGATAACAACATTAGGCGAAGTAAACCCTATTGTTACTCCGCAGGGATTTACGATGTAGCTCAAAGCTTTATTGAAAATGAATTAGATTTCTGGATACATATCAAACGAAAAGGATTCAACTGCATCCCTGCCACTGCTAAGGCAATAGGTATCAGCTCCTCGATCTCCTTGAAGGAAATACCTGAATGATGGTGTTGGGCTCAATCCCTTTCTTCCTCATTCAACTCACCATCAAGGATAAAAGGACCAATAAGATATTTTCTTCTTTGGCGAGCCAGCCCTTGCGCTGAAGAACAGATCTAGCTCTTTAAGCTGTTGATCAGATGAATGTGATGTACCCAGCTGTGCCTGAACTCAGCCTGGCCGGCAGGGGAACAACAAGGGCGCTGCGCTGCAGAGTGCTGCAATCGCCCCTTGCAGGGGTAAGTGATCGCATCTTCCGAAGCCTAGTAAGACGCTGGGCTCCAGAGGCGTTGCTATTCACGGAGATGGTCAATGCCACCAGCTTGGAACTAGGCCACGGCCTGCACAAGCTCGATGAGCTAGCCAATGAACCTGGACCTATTGGCGTGCAGTTGTTCGACTACCGACCAGAGGCCATGGCCGATGCTGCACAGCGAGCAGAGGCCGCTGGTGCCTTCCTGATCGACATAAACATGGGCTGCCCAGTTCGCAAAATTGCCAGGAAGGGTGGTGGCTCTGGCCTGATCCGTGAACCGGAGCTGGCCGCCAAGATCGTGAGCGCTGTTGTTGCTGCAGTCAAGATTCCCGTCACCGTGAAAACGAGGCTGGGCTGGTGTAGCAGCGAAGCAAAGCCAGTGCGCTGGTGTCGACTACTAGAAGATGCCGGTAGCCAATTGTTGACGTTGCATGCTCGAACTCGAGAGCAAGGCTTCAAAGGCTCCGCTGATTGGCAGGCCATCGCTGCTGTCAAGGCAGCACTGCAAATACCCGTAATCGCCAACGGCGATATCTATAGCTATAGCGATGCACAACGCTGCCTGGAAGTCACCGGAGCTGATGGCGTAATGGTGGGTAGAGGCTCGATGGGAGCCCCCTGGCTTGTCGGCCAGATCGATGCTGCACTATCCGGCCGACCGGTGCCAATCACACCTGGCCCCGCAGAGCGACTGATGCTTGCCCGAGAGCAACTTGAACAGCTAGTAAAAGCAAAAGGCGACCATGGTCTATTGATTGCCCGTAAGCACATGAGCTGGACATGTACCGGCTTCGCCGATGCCGCGAAACTGCGCCATGCCTTAATGCGTGCGCCAACCCCTACGGATGCCCTAGCGCTACTTGACCTTCAGCTCAAGTTGCTGAGCTAAATCTACTGCTGCTTAACAACACAGCTAATGCCAACAGCCAACACTCAAGTGCAACGATCTAGCTAGACAGCCAATAGATCACGTGTGCCTGTAATCGCCTGAACAGCAAGCAGAACGGCAACCAAAATGTTGGCGTAAACATGCAATCGTCGCATCGATAGATGACGAGCAATCTCAGATTTGGCTGCTACGGATGCCAACAACAACCCAGTAAGCAAAACACCGCTCCAATAATGGGAACGCCAAAAGTCGCCATTGAACGGGTTATCCGTGAGTCGATTGATCTCCGGTTGAGCCCCGAGCACCAGCAGCGCCAACCAACAAACCAAACACAACACCGCTCGCGAGGGTGGACGCCTCACCTTAAGAAGCAAGAGATAGGTCGCAAAAGTGCCCAGCTCTGCAAGCACAACTAACACCAATCGATCAACCCCATCCCAGCCCACATGCACTGCTTTTAACCAAGCAGCCAAATAGCTATGAGCAAAAGCGATCAATATTGCTACTAACACCCCACCAGTAACCCAGCGGCCATGATCTGCATGTTCCACTGGCACTGATGCAGGCAAAGGATTGATCTGCAAGCGCCGTTCACGAGCCAAGGTGCCAAGGCGAATCGTGGCACCCACTACCGGATAAACAAACAAAATGATCAGCACAGGGTGCAATAAACCAAGCCATTGCATAGGGGTCAGCGAGAGAGCACTTGACATCAGGGCATCACCTCCGGCCAGCTTTGTCGCACCAGCAACAGTGAAAAGTAGGGCTTGGCTTCTGCCTGCACCTCACTGGCCTGCATCACCTGCTGATCGGGCCACCCCAACCTCTGGGCAAAGAGTGCTGATTGCAACAACTGCCGCCGCTCAAGCATCGGCCTCACCCAGGCCCAGCGATGCGCCAACTTGAGCAACGCCAACACCCGCGCCGAAGCAGCTGCCTCATCAATCAAAATCTCGAGCTGGCTGGCTTGATCTGGCGTCGGCAAAACCAAAAGTTGCTCCTGCTGCATTGCCAAAGGCCAGCCACCAGCAGCAGCTGCTGCTGCAACTGCCGTTACACCTGGAATTAATCGAACTGGGCAATCAGGGTGATGCTTCTTAAGCGCCAGCAATAGGTAAGAACTGGTTGCAAAGAGAGAAGCATCACCCTGACAAAGAAAAACCACCAGCTCACCAGCGGCTACTGCCGCAGCAAGTTGGTCACTTGCTTCTCGCCAAGCCTGCTGTCGTGGTTCAGCAGCCATCACCATGGGGAAGATCAGCGGCAGTTGACGTTGCTCAGCACGAATCCATCGCGAGGCGATGCTCACAGCCATCCCCTTGCCCCCTTCTCGAGCAACGGGATAGGCCACAACAGTTGCTGCCTCTATCGCCTCAATAGCTGCCACTGTTAATAAGGCAGGATCACCAGGACCGACTCCTACCAAGGTCAGAGCTGAAGCAGAAACAGCGGGGCTCGACAAAGCCAAACGTGGCATTCAGCGATAGTTCTACGACGCCACGCTCAAGTTAACTTCAGCCCCCCTCTTAACCTCTAGGTATGACTCGCCTCAGCATCTACCCGGAAGGCAGCACAAGCAACACGATCCCCTCACTGCCTTTGTTAGAGAGCAGTAATTCTGCAGTGATCAAAACGGAACTGGAATCACGAGGAATCGAATTCCAACATTGGCCAGTCAAAGTCGAGCTCAATGAGCAAGCAAGTGAGGCCGAGATTCTTGCTGCCCATACAGCAGTGATCAACCGGGTGCAGGCCGATGGCCGCTATCCCACGGTGGATGCGATTCGAATGAAGCCAGACCACCCCCAGCGTGAGCGACTGCGCCAGAAATTCCTAGCCGAACATATCCATGCCGAAGACGAAGTTCGCTTCTTTGTAGAAGGCTGTGGGTTGTTCTGCTTACACATCAACGATGAAGTACTGCAAGTGCTCTGCGAAAAAAACGACTTGATCAACGTGCCAGCAGAAACACGCCATTGGTTCGATATGGGCAGCAAGCCGAATTTCTGTGCAGTTCGCTTCTTCAACAACCCAGAAGGCTGGGTTGCAAGCTTCACAGGTGATCCGATCAGCGAAAGGTTTACAAACCTCCGATGAGAAATGGAAACAAACTTGATCAACTTCGCTGTCAATACAGCTGTGGAAACCGTCAAAATAATCAAACTATTAGCAATAGCTATACTTATAAGTTTATTTATCACTTAACCACTGAAGCCGAAGCAATGTCAATGATTTGCAAACTTCGTATTGACTAGACTGCCAGGAATAACTAAATATGGTTATCATACAAAAACCTAAATATCAGTAGAATGTATATATATAAAAGCAAAGTTTCATAAAAAAGGCCCAACAAAGGGCCATTTTTGTAAATTCTTATTCTTGCAATTATTCACTTGGCAAATGCCAACTGGTCATATTCCAAAAGAATCCATGTGGGGGTTGGCTAGGTGAAAATCTACATTCATAGCAGCAGCCACTTTGTCAGCCTGATCTCCAACGATAACCCGATCCGCAAGAAGATCAAAGGCCCCTAGCCCTTCCAATACACCAGCAATCAACACATCATCATCATCGTCAGTAACCGTGACATATAAGACTCCGTTGCTAAATGGAGTTTCAACTTTACCAAGTGAAGAAACTTTCGGTAAAACGAGATAGTCCTCAGTAATATCGAAATCAGTAATGCGATCTGCTTCATTGACATAAAGTATAGATTAGCGCCTATTTCAAGAAGCTTACCGGTGCGCGTTTGGCCAAGCTTTGGTATTAATTACAATGTATCCAAAAAGCGTTCAAGATCTTCCTTATGATAATTTATCAACTCATCTCCTTTTGATCCATCAAGCGCAAATCCCTGCAAATAAAGCATTAGATCCTTCTGGCTATAACCTTCAGGAAGATCGATTGGTTGATTAAGGCTTGGGAATACAGAAGAGGGATTTGATGCCATCGACTTGCGTAACCAACGCTTTGCTTTGACGGCCGCTCAAATTAGCATTGGCGATCGCAAGAGATTATGCAAAATAATTTTATCATGGCTTTAACTATTGCCGAAAGATAGCCTCATCAATTAATCAGGAGCAATATTAACATTTGAGGCAACATTCTGCCTGCAATCAACAAAGCATATTAGAATCATATCTGAATGAATGAAGGTTCAATTGCACTTAAACATCTGCTAGCAATTTTTGCTCTACAAAGACGAATTTGGCAACGGGTTGATGGGTTTTCTCCGACTGCGTTCTAATTCTCCTGTAGAGCAATTATGCAGAGCACACTATTGAAGTAACGACACCTGCTGAGTGAAACCTGATGTCTCTGCCAACGGCTGGAATACCACTCAATATCTGGGCTTCGGTTATCGATAACTCCTTTAATCTTGCTTCGACGGTCTCTATCGGAAACCGCTTCTTACTCTCTAGCCAATAAAGTCCAAAATGGCGCGCCTCACTAGCCAAGAGGTCTGCATATAACTGACGAAGCTCCTCATCCTGCATATGGGCAGCAAGCAGTGACATACGTTCATGGCTACGAGCTTCGATCAAGCCCGCGACAAGAAAGCTATCGAGCATGCGCTCCGGTTCATTCCTACGAATCTGTTTTGCAAGAGCTGCTCCATAGGGTGGAGCTGGTAAAGGCTCTAGGTAACGCCCTCTCGCCTTTATCAGCGTGAGCACGCGCTCGAAATGCTCAAGCTCCTCTCGTGCCAAAGGGCTAAGAACTTCCCCTAAACCCGGCTCACATAAGTAGCGAAACATCAATTGCACTACCGCACCCGCCGCCTTGCGCTCGCAATGAGCGTGATCAATCAGCAACTCAAGCGGATGGGCGATCGCCTGCTCTAACCAGACATCACTGGTAGGAGCCGCTAACCATTTAATGGTTGCAGGCTCCTTCTGTGGACCAGGCGAAGCACTCATGAGGCCTGCAGAGGCTGACGCAAATAGGCCAGTAAACCTTCCATAGCGAGGCGATAGCTCGTTGCCCCAAAACCACTAACTACACCCACAGCCCGATCAGCAAGGTAGGAGTTGTGTCGAAAGGCCTCACGGGCGTGGGTATTGCTGAGATGCAACTCCACGTATGGAATAGCTGCTCCGAGCAGAGCATCCCGCAAAGCGATGGAGGTATGGGTATAAGCCCCAGCATTGATCAGGATCCCTTGAACCTGACCAATGGCTTGATGGATTCGATCCACCAAGGCACCTTCGAAATTGCTCTGAAAACACTCAAGCTGAACAGCTTCTAACTCAGCCTGTGCCAATAGATCGGCCTCAATGGCCTGCAATGTGATCGCGCCATAAAGGCCAGGCTCTCGCTGGCCTAAAAGGTTGAGATTGGGGCCGTTAAGCAACAGCAAACGCATGGCCCTGGTGCATATAGAGGTTGGATGGATCGTATCGATCCCCACAAGAGCTTCCCAGGTATTCAGCCAAAAGGGTGCAATCTGCTGGTAATGTCAGTTGGTGTGGTTCGGGTCGGTGCCCGAGTGGTTAATGGGGGCGGACTGTAAATCCGCTGGCTCTGCCTACGTTGGTTCAAATCCAACCCGGCCCACCTT
>Ga0208766_1000984_pt1 | contig 15607 bp, 8 predicted proteins | sample ETN01SmetaG_3_FD_185792 | JGI IMG/M metagenome (GOLD analysis project Ga0208766, IMG submission 185792) | Marine microbial and viral communities from oxygen minimum zone, Eastern Pacific Ocean - ETNP2014F12-01SV263 (SPAdes) (version 2) | ecosystem: Environmental > Aquatic > Marine > Oceanic ... | reverse complement strand
CCTATATGCAATATCAGCATCGTGTGCCAGTCTTGGGTCCATGAAAAATGCTAACTGGTGGCATAGGCCACAATCCCCATCCAGTAGTAGAACATCTCTACTAGAGTCTAGCATTTATGTAGCAACTGGCTTTTACCATTAAAATCATTAATTAAATCTGTTCCTTCCCTTTTATGGACCGACACCAGCAGTAATATCAATTATCTTATTGGGAATATACCACTTGTCATACTTAAGACTAACGCCTCCACCCATCTGATCCTGCACTACCCGATCAATAATTAATATTCCAACTGTTGCCATATTTGAGAATGTATCCAGGCCCTCATTAGGAAAACCTTGTCTGGTTCTATGAATATTATATATATCGGAGAATTGTTTTCCAAAAGTTCTCTCTATGCCAGTTTTTCCTATCATGAACCCTATTAGCCCTCCCCATGTCGATGTTGGATTATCAGAATCCCAACCAGCCAAGGTACCGATCTTGATGGTCTCCTTGATATCACCTTCACCATACAATAAACTTATTATGCTGGATGCAAAATTTATCCCAGCAGCAAAACACCCATTGCAATATAATCCTTTCGATGTGATATCATAACCATCATCCTGGTCAACCTGATATCTCTCATATACATCATCCCTGACCTTTTCCCAGGGAATCTTATTTTCATAGCCACTTTTGACAAAATCATACATCTTTGCTGAATAAGAGTTACTTGGCAACCGCTTTCGTGCCTGATCAGCCATCCAAAATATCTTATCCTTAATCATCATGTCTTCATCTACATAGGATGCCAGTGAATACATGATAACATAAAATTCAGAGATCCATTCTGCATTCAATCTTGCTGTAGTTCGAATTGGAAGGTGAGATAATTCCAATGCGACATCAGGACGACCAGGAGCAAAAAATCCAAAGATCTCTGTTGTAAGTTGTGCATCGATCATCTCATAATGAGGATTATTCTCTGGTAGGCTAGTCTCTGGAGGGATCATACCCTGTTGCATTAGATCAAAAGCCGTTTGATTTGAGACCCAAAGATAATTTTCTTCTTCCACCATTATGTGTTTTAACCAACCATCTCTAATTTGTTCACCTGTTAGGATGCTTGTTTGATTTTCATGCATGAGATATTGATAGATGTATTCGATGTCTGTATCATCATCTGCCCCCCATACTCCATTTTCATCTTCAAAGACAAAGTCAATTGTAGTTGATAGTTTGCTTGGTTCGCCATTACTAAAAATATTGGGTTGATCAAGTCCTCCCCAATCTTCCCTTGTGTAAAAATTACCCGTCTTTATTTCACCAACATTACCAATTTTATCCATTTCAGTTACCAGTCCCGTCCAATTCGCTATGCATTGACCTAGCCAAAAACCATATAATCCATCATGGTATCTTGAACGTGAAATGATCAGATCAGAAGGGTCAGGCGAATATTCTTCGTAAACAAGGTTAGGGTCTATCAGGTATTCATTATGGCTCACATGGATATTTTGATCTCGCCATTTAAAAAAAAGAAAGACAAGCAACATTATAAATATCACTGCCTTAATTATTAGTTTACTTTTATTATCCATAATCACATGAATTGATTCAAATAGAATAGGAGAACTATATGATCAATTGATCTTTTTCCCCATGGTTGTCTTTCATGAGGATCTTGTCTATTAGAAAAGATACCTCATGAGATCATGCAGCCTATATTTCTGGCATGAATTTCATGTTCTGCCAAATGAAACCATATACATCTGTTTGAAGTTCAATTCTTTGGTCAAGCGAGACACTCCCATGACCAGCATTAGTTTGAATTCTAATAAGTGTGGGGTTAGACCCTTTTTGTACTTTTTGTAGACCCGCAATGAACTTGTATGAATGTGCTGGTACAACTCTATCATCATGGTCAGAAGTAGTTACTAATGTGGCCGGGTATTCCGTGTCATCCTTGATGGCATGTACTGGGGAATACGTTCTGAGATATTCAAACATTTCTACGGATTCATCTGCCGTTCCATAATCATATGACCAACCTGCTCCCGCTGTAAATTGATGATAACGCAGCATGTCCAACACCCCAACGGCAGGAACGGCCACTTTCATCAAACTAGGCCTCTGCGTCATGACGGCTCCAACTAATAATCCGCCATTTGAGCCTCCTTTCATGGCTAAATAATCGCTCGATGTATAGTTGTTTTCAATAAGATATTCTGCCGCTGAAATAAAATCATCAAATACATTTTGCTTATTCATTTTTGTGCCAGCATTATGCCATTTATCTCCATACTCACCTCCACCTCTCAAGTTAGGCACAGCATAGATTCCACCATTTTCAAGCCAAACAATATTTGTGGAACTAAATCGAGGAGTGAGACTGACATTAAAACCTCCATAGCCATACAGAATGGTTGGATTCTTACCACTCAATGATAGGTCTTTCTTATAGGTGATGAACATGGGAATTTTAGTTCCGTCCTTACTTTCATAAAAAACTTGTTTTGACATGTAATCATTTGGATTGAAATCTATGTCAGGCTTCTCATATAATATTGAGTGACCTGTTTCAATGTCATATTTAAATATTGTTGAAGGATAGGTATATGATGAAAATGAAAAATATAATTCGGTCTCGTTCTTTTTTGCACTGAACCCTCCAGCAGAACCTATCCCAGGTAGTTCCACTTCCCTGATAAACTCCCCGTTCAGATGATATTGCTCTATGCGAGATTTGGCATCAATCAAATATTTAGCAAAAAAATACCCTCCACCGGTACTTACATTAAGGACATTTTCCTTTTCACCAATAACATCAGACCAATCTTCTGGTTTTGTAAGGTCTAGAGATACCAACCTATTATTTGGAGCATCAATATTCGTTGATAAATAGAATATATTTCCTTCATTATATACATAAGAACATTCCGTTAAATAATCAGATTCCAATTGTATGAACTCACTGTTTTTTTCTTTCAAATCTTTTACATATAATTGATTGCCAGACGTGGTTGTTGATGCAGACACAACCAAAAAATTCTGATCTTCTGTAACAAAAGAAAAGACATATCTATTAGGTTGCTTATTTCCCCCAAAAATAAATTCATCATTCAACTGGGAATCGCCTACTTCATGATAATATACTGTATGGAGTTGCGTCTTGGTTGATAAAACACTTTGATCATCAGGAACATCATAACTACTATAGTAAAATCCATCATTCCCTTTCCATGATAGTCCACTAAACTTGATGTTCTTTAAAGTATCCTCAATGATCTTTCTTGTCTGAACATCTATGGTAATGGCCTTTCGCCAATCAGAACCACCCTCAGTGATCATGTAGGCAGCAGTCGTGTAATCCTCACTGAAATAAATTCCTCGCAAAGCAACAGTACCATCATCAGAAAAGGTATTGGGATCAAGAAATATCTCTTCATTCTCAATGGAACCAACGGGTCTCCTAAATAAGACCGAATGATCTTGAAGACCAGAATTTTTGTAAAAATATTCATAATCACCTCTTTTAAAAGGAGAACCGATCTTTTCATAGTCATTTAGATCCTTGATCCTTCTTTTTAAGTTTTCACGAAATGGAATTGTTTTCAAATAATCAAAGGTCACTTTATTTTGGGATTCGACCCATTCTGCGGTCTCTAGAGACATGTCATCCTCTAACCAACGGTAAGGGTCAGTTACCTCGATCCCATGGTAAACATCAACATGATCCATTTCTCGAGTAATGGGGTACTCAAATACCAAATGCCCGGTTACGCAACTAAAAAACATTAAGGCAACAAAAAATAAATTTTTCTTCAAAACTTCCTCCTGTCTAATGACATTTATATATAATGTTTGATCAGGGATAAGTTAATGGTAAAGATATTCCCATTACTTAGCCATCAATATCATGAACTACCATCGTTCTTTAAATATCTTTCAAGAAATTTCAATATTGTCTCATTCGCAGATATTTGATTTTTCTTTTTTGTGAATCCGTGACCCTCATCAGGGAATACCACATACTCCACAGGCACATTTTGATCTTTGATCGCAGCAACCATTTCATCAGATTCTATTTGAAGAACACGTGGATCATTTGATCCTTGTAAAACAAGCACTGGATCTTTGATGTTCTTTGCATGAAACAGAGGAGAAATAGAATACAAATAATCTTCTTGGGTATTTGGATCTCCAAGTTCCTTATATAATGATAGCCTAGTGGATTCCCACCACGGAGGGATGCTCTTTAATGTCCTTACCCAATTTGTAACTCCAAAGATATTTACGCCAACTTTAAACTCCTGAGGTCTAAATGTCATGGCAGCCATGACCATATAACCACCATAACTCCCTCCTAGGATGCCTATCTTATCTCCTTCCACATAGTCCAAACTACTAAGCCAATCCCTCGCAGCAATACAATCATCAAGGTCACCTTTACCATGGGCCTGATCATCCAAGGTTTGAAACGTTTTTCCATATCCACTACTTCCACGATTATTGATATCAAGGATCGCGTAACCATTATTGACCAAGAACTGGATAGGGGCATTATAACCAACTCTTGCTTGTCCTCCAGGACCACCGTGTACCCTTACCAATGCTGGTACCTTATTATTTGGAGATGCTTGAGGTGGCTTATAGTATACTGCTGGTATCTCAAGACCATCAAGAGATCTAAATCTTATTACTTTTGCATTTGCCAAGTAATTTACATTTATTGATGGATTCATCGAGTTTGTCAACTTACGTGGTTCTCCATCACCGATCTTATGAACATAGAGGTCATTTGGTGATCTTGAACCTCCATGATAAAAACTCATCCATGACTCGCTTTTTGAGATATTAATGGATGTTATGTTTCCATTGGGAAGATCAGGCAGATCTAAATAATCATTTTTCTCAACATCAAATATCTTCAATACTGTTTGTGAGTCTTGATTGATCATGGTGACCCGATATTTCCCATTTTCTGAAAAATAATTATCCATGATATCCCAATTCTCCTTCTGCACCAGTTCAATAGCGCCACTTTGGATATCATATTTTTTGAGATAATTGAATTCGCTGTCAAGATCGGTCAAGAAATAGATGCTTTTTGAGTCCACAGAGAAACCTGTTGGATAATGATTGACATCTCCCTTTTCATGAATGATCTTTTTCAAAATATTTTTTTCAGTGTCATGTAAGTATAGGTCTGATCTGTCTCTTGTATGCATCTTACTAAGAGTTAGATATCTTTTATTCTTTGAAACATCAACGATATCCATGGCATCATCATTTCTGAAGATCAAATTTGAAGTGAGTGACTCAATGTCCATCTCATATAGATCCATGAACCTTTGGTCTCTGCTGTTTGATGTAAAGAAAAAACTTCTCTGGTCATCAGACCAATCCAAAAATAGTGATCGTACATTTTCACCTGGCGTAAGGTCTTTTATGGAGCCATCGAGTTCATGCAAGTAGATATGCCAGATCTCGTTACCTCCCTGATCGCCTCTAAATAAAAATCTTTTATCATTAGGGAAATAAGCTATTGGGAAAATTGAATTGGTATCTGAAAAGGTCAATTGAACTATTTGATCAGTATTCAGATCTACCTCATAGGCATTGAATATTCCTGACTCATTGCTTCTGATCAATATTGAACTCTCATCATGGGAAAAACTAGAACCTCCGAATGAGATCACATCCATGAAATCCTCAATGGCATATGTCTCATGATCATTTGAACAACTCATTATTACCAATAAAATTGAAACAAACATTTTTTTCATGATCGATCCTTTTTCATAATTATTTAACATGTCACCATTCCTCATTGGAACAAAAAAAAAGCCCTCTACTAAGAAGGCTTTTTTTTACTTTATTATAATTTAGAGATTGGGATTATTATTCTTCTCAAATAAAGATATTGAGAGATACTTCCAATTTCCATAAAGGGTCTCTTCCATGTCAGTTGCGACATTGGATGTTTCATGCCAACGATCCCATCTGGTCTGGTCAGATGCTCTGTTTCCCGTACACCAAAGTTCCTTGTCACGTTCGTCATAAAGAACATCAAGGTCAACACTTTCAAGTGCTGACAAACCATGTGCTGCTCTAACAGCATTGACTGCGTCAGCCGGAGAGACAGCAACACTTGCTCCTCTTAGCGAGACCTCTGCTAACATCAAATGATTCTCTTGCCAAGAAATAACGTCCACTGGGTCTGAGCCCTCATCATATTTCGTCTGAACATGGCGTTGATCCCCGACTGTGGGTGCTTCTGTCATTGGAAGTCTATTTGCTTCAAGAGGATCAGCTGTGATGTAATCCAGGAATCTATATGCCACAATGCCTTGTGTCCGACCAACACCCATTTGTTGATAATAGGTGTTAGTATACTCTGGTGCATAGAGACTTTGATATGGTGCATCACCAACGGTCATTCCCTGTTCCAAATGTGAAGCAGCGTCTGCATAGTTCTCTTCCAGAAGGTAGGTTTTTCCTATCAATGAATGAAGGATCCTTGTCTGTGCATCATCAGCGTAAGGTAATGCTGCTGTATATTTAGAACGTGCATCTGCAAACATGGCACCAGCATAGATCATGGGACTATCATCAATGGGACTACCTGGCTCACCATCATCGGTCAGAGCAAAATATGTAGCATACCATACCCTTGCAATACCGCCACATAGATAGCCTGTATAATACGCTGATGTATCATCTGACGTAGCTTCTGATATTTCTAATTCTGATACTGTTTCAACCAAGAGATCTGCATGCTTACGCAATTGTCCAACACCTTCATAAGCGCCAACACAAGAAAAGTTATCATCATAGGTAGAACCATCATCAGCAAAATCGACTCTTCCCCTTCCATCCAATTGATCATAGGAAGTGAAGGTAGCATTCGAGACGTTCTGGCTGAACTCGATCTGATCAGAGATTAGATCGCTACTACTTGCCAAACCAGCATGGACTTCCATCTGTTCGACCATTACACCCTTAACCAAAAATGGTAGACCATCACGTCCTTTCAATTCTCTATCCTCTGCCACATCTTTCAGTGGATCAACTTCTTGAAACCATTTATCCTCACATGAGATATTCACCATCATGAGAGCAACTAAAGTAATGTTAATTAAATTCTTCATTGTATCCTCCTTAGAAAGTTACCGTTACGCCAAAAGTATATACTTTTGGGTTCATCGCCGTAAGAAAATCTTGACCTCTTTCACTAGATGTCGCCCCGCTCCAGTTTATCTCTGGATCGGCTCCACTATAGTCGGTCTTGGTCCAAAGGTTTTGGATCGAGTAATAGACCTGTACATCATTGACTACATTGAGATTGAATCTCTGGAGAAGATCGCGCACATTGTAACTGACACTAACCTCTTTCAACCTAGTAAAACTAGCATCACTAAGGTAGTTCGAAGGGTAACTTGCGTCACTTTTTGCAAATGCATTTGCAGCATCTTGATATTCTTGCTCCCTGCCAGACTTGATGCCTGAAATGTTTCCTTCATCATCAAAATCAACCAATGGATCTATTCCAGACAAAGGATCAGCACCACTCAAACCAATTTGGTCAGCAAGGTCATTCCTGGTCTTGTTACTTCCGAAAAAGACACCATATCGCTTCGTATCATTAAGCATCATATGTCCTGATTTCCAATTGACAAGAGCATAGACCTTCAGATTTTTCATGATATTAAAATTAAGAGAAAGGAATTTGAGATCTGATGGAGCAGAAAGACCAAGATATTTCTTGTAACTACTACCAACTCCAGTGGCACCAGCATACCTCTTGAGGTATGTTGAATCTGAATTCCACATGTCCTGAGTGACCGTATCTACCTGAACACCAGCATAGAGTCCGTCATCACCAAATATTGCACCAGTGACACCAAAATTATACCAAGAGTATTTTGGTAGACCTGGTTGAATGACCTGCATTAGAAAACCATCATAGATCGGTTGTGCCTCAAACTGACCATCATCTAATCTAATGACCTCATTCTCACTGTGGCTGGATGAGTATGTGATATCAGCAGTAAGCAAGTTCGGCCGACCTATGAGTCCTCCAAGGTCAGTCGAATATTTCAACAACAACTCATTACCTGACATTTTCATCTCACCAACATTAATTGGCATGTCACTAGCAGTGAGCCCAGTAGATGGCGAGTTTGCTCTCCCAACCAAGGAATTTTCAGCATTCTGTTCATATAGAGTATATTCCATTCTCAGAGCACCAAGATTGCTTGGTAATTCTAATTCTATATCGATCCCGTATTCGTTTTCTGCGATCTTCTCAGGTTCAATGGAAGGGTTTCCAATATTACTGATGGATGCACCACTTCCAATACCACCTGTAGAAGCCTGCCATAACAGTGCAATGTTATCTGCTAGACCAGGTAAAACTCCACTCTCACCATATGCCATGCGAGGTTTTAAAAGACTGACAAATGAAGGCATGAAACCTGATAGGGTCTTGTCAGCTCGCCAGCCAAATCGATAACCATTATATGATATCTGATTCGCATCTACTCCAATGGAACTTGCAAAATCTGTACGATTTGAAAGTGTCATGAAGAATTCATCATTATATGATAATTCTTCTGTAAATGCAGATCCACCATCACGAGAATGAGAGAAATCCTCATCTCCATAGTTCAACTGTTCTCCCGCACCTACGTTGGAAATGGCCGGTGTGTTGAAATCCTGTTTCTCAAGTCCAAGACCTTGATATCTCAGATCAAAAGCCTGTCTGGTAAATGATGTCCTAGACTGGATTGGTCCAAAATTGTAGTTGTAAGAAAAACCAAACTCATAGGACATCTCTTGGTTCTGACGAAGGTAGAGACCTTTACGCCCTAACGGCCATATGAATGGGAATGGTGTTTTAAAATTCAGGTCTTCCTTGATGTGGGAATCATCAATACCAATACGTCCATTGATGGAAAAGTTCTGCAGAAGTCCTCCTGCCAGATCAGAATCACCAAATGGTCTGTATTTCATTGACAATGAACCAATGAATCTCTTTGAATCTGAACGGTATTGGATCTTATCATGGATGCTAGCACTGTCTAGCCAATTAAATGGCTGGTATTGCTGTGTTCCATTTGGACGACCACTACCATCATTGTCATCTGCACTATTTAATAATGGCTCTCCATTCTCATCATATTCAGCAGTTGCCCAATATGTGTTACCTAACCACCCAAAGATGTTATTGTCATTTTGAGGTATGGTCCTTTGACTAGATACATAGTTAGTTGTTAGAGAAATATTAAGGTTTTCGGCTGCCGCTATGTCAAGGTTAAGCCGTGCACTCTGGCGATCCATGTAGTTCTGACTCTTATTCAGAACTAATCCCTCTTCATATCGATCGTCTAGTGCAACATAATAATTCATGCCACCAGTCCCACCTGTCACACTTAGATTATGTTGTTCAATTGTACCTGGAGTATGAACTTTATTCAATTCGTCCCAAGAATAGTAGCCATCATCGAGACTAAAGTCATAGGACTGCTCATTTGTACCGGTCACATTCTTGTATTTAAGCGTATAGGCCTTGCCATCCTCTCTATTTTGCTTACTTCCTCTTTTCGTGGTGATCAATACCACACCGTTGGAACCATTGGTGCCATAGGTGGTTGCGGCCGCAGGGCCTTTAAGAACCTCTATGTTCTCAATATCCTCTGGGTTAAGATCAGCCAAGGTTGAAAAACCCTGCCCACCTGCGTAATAATTTTTATACTCTTCATTATCCAATCTAACACCATCAACGTATATAACAGGCTGCTCATTGCCATTTAGACCACCTCCTGCTCGCACATCAAAACGAAAACCACCTCCAACGTTTCCACTTGATTTACGAATATCAACTCCAGATACCTTACCATAAAGTAATTGGGAAACATCACTGAAAGCATTTGTCTCAGTTAGTTCTGAAGCGTCAAGCCTTGAGACAGAGACCTCTGTATTTCCAAAACTCCTCTCGGATGCCATTCCAGTAACCACAACTGCCTCTGAGGCAAATACATCCTGTTTTAGATTAAATACCAAGTTTTCTCTATCGGATGTTGTGACTACCATCTTCTTATATCCAATGTACGTCGCAACAAGGGAGAATTCTCCAGATGGATCGTAATCTATTGAAAATGAACCATCCTCATTTGTTGCTGCACCCATGTTGGTACCTTCTACCAATACATTAGCGCCAAAAAGAGGTTGGCCATTCTCATCACTTACCTTACCAGTGACCGTCGCTAATAAATAATTTGCGAAGAGCATGATAGGTAATATTCTGAGGCATATTTTCATGAATATCTCCTAGGTGTTAATTAATAACTTATTGAATTCTAGGAGAACAACAGCTAAATGTCAATGAAATTTATTATCAGATGCTGAGGTTCACCCGGGGGAGGTGGAAGTTATTTTAGGTAGAATTGTTCTTCTTGCGGAGTAAGGGGTCTACCCATCCAAAGAGGCCGTCTTAGTCCATTTGGATGGGTCTCTTTTTCCTTGGCCCATTCATTCCACCTTTTGAAATGCTCAAAGGATCTATTGGTATCTACAAAAATATCTCCATATCGTTCATCTGGCCCAGGCTTGGAGATACTTATCTTTTGCAGCCAACAATGTGCACCTGAAATTGGATCAGGATTGGTGGCATGTGTTATGTTCTGGTGTACTCCCCCATCTCTCCACCAAATTCTATTGGTGTCAGGGTCTTTGGTCTTCCACGACTGTATCCCTTTTACCGTCCTCATCTTCCACTTTCCACTCCCCATGTCTTCTATGTCAACGGTATTTGTCATGAAACGATTACCTTCATCCTGCTGCCTACGCCATCTTCCAATATGATGTGAACAGGCAACTACTCCAGGCTTGATTGCTTCCGTAACCCAGACCTTGTCCACAAACCAGCCGATCTGTGTAGTTATTTTTAAAAGGTCACCATTTTCAACACCAATTCTCTTAGCATCCTTGGTATGAATCCATATTGGATTCCGGTGTGCTATCTCTGTAAGCCACTTAGCATTGGCAGAACGTGAATGTATGTGTGTAGGTAATCTGAAATTTGGTAATAAGATGCATTCTTCTTTGCTTTTATCCAATAATGCTGGATGCACATGACTCTTGATCCTATATCCAGGTGTCGCGTGCTCAGGATATCCAAAATCGACCATGGTCTGGGAGTAGAGTTCTTGCCTTTTTGATGGTGTGGGGAATCCAGCATGCATTTTCCCATCAACTTGGATTCCTACTACCTTATCATCTCTCATGATCTGGCCATTGGGAGAAATTTCAACATCTTCATGTTGAATGGGTTTCTCATTATTTTTATAGATATTGTCATCTACAAGAAATGCACCAAATTTTCGCATGTAATCTAGTGGTGTCATGCCCTCCTTACGCGCTGCTGCAGGTAATCCATCCGTATTCTCAAATATGTATTGATAATATTCGTCCACATTGATCTTCTCACCTTCTCTATACGGGCTCATGAAATGCTTGCGAATACCTAAGTCGTTATCCTTATCTATTTCCCAAGATAACTCTATCCAAAACTCATCTTCCTCCCACACTTCTCCGGGGTTTACCTCATAGGTGAAATTGACATCCTTTCCGTCTCTTCGAGCCTTTTCTCTTAAGACGGGTTGTCGGAAGGCAATCCATATTCCTGCTTGGGTCTCATAAGAGTTAATATCATGTCGTTCTGAGGCATGTCCCATGGGCAGGACATAATCAGCAAAGAATGCAGTCTCATTCCAAGTCGGTGTCAATGCAACATGGCAGCCTATCTTTTCCTTGTCAGATAACATCTCGATCCATGTGAATCCATCTGGATATGTCCAAACAGGGTTAAATACCCTCGTAAAGTACACATCCAGTTTACCTCTGTTATCCTTTAGGAGATGGGGGAGGATTTGACTCATCTCATAATGCGCAAGGGTATATTCACGTGGCCAATTGAGTTCATTCCAAGCATCTGGACCAGGAGGAGAGTCAAAGAATTCAGGATGAAATTTATTCCAAGCACTTGGAGAAGTGCCGCCTTCAGCACCAATGGAACCTGTGAGGACATTGAGCAAATGCAGTGTGCGGGAGACCTGCCATCCTCCTAGATTTCCAATAGATGGTCCACGCCAGACATGGGAAGAAAATCTACTTCCAGCATTCCCTATCAATCTCGCAATGCGAGTGATCTGTTCAACATCGATCTGGGCCTCTTCAGCAGCAAATTCAGGAGTATAATCACACCACTCCTCTTTTAATCTAATAATGAATTGGTCGAACTCGATCGGATCATTGGGATGTAATTTTTCTAGGTATTCGTCCCAGTTGACCCAATTCTCAAGATAATGGCGATCATAGAGATCTTCATCCAAAAGTATCTTTGCAATGGCCATGAAAACTGCTGACTCACTACCAGGGTATGTTGGTAGCCACTCATCGGCCATGGATGCAGTGTTTGACAATCTAGGATCAAGCACGATCAATTTTGCACCTTTCATCATGCCTTCCATTATCCTCTGCGCATGTGGATTGAAATAATGCCCTGTCTCTAAATGAGAGGATGCCAATAGAATCACTTCTGCATTTGTATGATCTGGACTTGGCCTATCATATTTATGCCATAGTGCATATCCAGTTCTTGCCCCAGCAGAGCAAATATTCGTATGAGAATTATGGCCATCGATACCCCATGCCTTCAACACACGTTCTGCATATCCTTCATGACCAGGTCGACCTACATGATATACAACTCCATCCTTACGCTTACGTATTGAAGAACCGATCTTTTCTGATATCTCACTCAAGGCTTGGCTCCAACTAATTCGTTCCCATTTACCTTCCCCTCTATTGCCAACTCGTTTCATGGGATAAAGAATTCTCTCAGTATCGTTGATCTGATTTATCGTGGCTGGTCCTTTAGCGCAATTTCTGCCTCTACTTCCAGGATGATGTGGATTACCTTCAAATTTTCTCACTTCATCGGATTCCTTGTCAATGTAGGCCAATAACCCGCATGCTGACTCACAATTGAAGCAGGTCGTTGGAACGATCGAATAATGTCGTTCTTTTTTATTTGGCCATTCCAAGGGATCCAATTCAACAAAATCATTCCACTCACTAGGGTCAGGATATTTATAGAGTTCACGCGGTCCTTCCATTTCAAGATCTTCAGACCAATCTGGGCGGTCTGAGATCTTAGGAATAAGGCCCAAAGATTCAGAGAATGTCTCGATCCAACTACGCTTCATCTTTAACTCAAGGGTATCATTTGAGGAACACGAATTCGAACAAATTCAGTTAGGTAGATTCCAACCAACGTTATCACGCCAGCAAAAGGAGCATAGGTTGGAACAGTCTGCATAACCAATAGGGGAAGCATGTTCCCCAAGAGAATACCGACCCAAAAATATTTTGAGTAGTATCCTTTGGTCATGCCCATGATCGCTTTTTTAGTATCAGGTGTATCCTTGTGGAAAAACAATTCTTTCAAGATGATCAATAAATTCAATACAATGGAATATTGTAGAACCTTTGACATCAATGGAGTCAAATAAGGATCTAGTATCACCAAGGCCACCGTACCACACATCACGGCATGTAAAAGCATGTGGATCGAACCCACGAAAGGCGATTGCCACAGGTCTCGAGCCCGTGCTTGGTCAAAAAGAAATGCGGTATAGATCGCACCTAATATTGAAAATATTGCACCAAGACCCCAAAACACATCGATACCTATTCCAAAAAAATTATCGAGAAGAAGGAGTGTAACTATCAAACCAAACACGGTGATGATGTAGGCCCCCCTGACTAGCCAAGATCTCCACTGTGGGCGTAAGAGAACATATAGAAATCTATCCGGTCTGTCTAGATCTTTAACTAGTAATGCCCCGGTCAAACCCATGAAGAACAAGGTCATTAAAAGACCATTCAATTCAGTTGCCTTACTGACATCATCACTAAAAATTTTGAATAAAGCCATCATTAAAAATGTTCCGGTCGCCATTGCCTTGGTCCATACATAGGCAGCAACCTCCCAACCCCATAGCACTCCTTTGCTTGGTGAGTCATAGACCCGGCGAGCACTATCAGAATCCACACTATCTTGGATTTCTTTTGCTACATCATCAATGGCTCTCTGATCAATGGACATTCCAGAGTTAGCAGAATTTTCCATCGCCAATTGGATCAATAGATTCTCATTATCTGCTTCTGACAGACGCTTGTCTGCATATTGTGCATAGTGTCCGACCCCTTTGGACTGTTCTGACCAAACATATTCCCAATCTGCTTGAGTCGAATTAGGGTCAAGCATGTCATCGCTCCCATTCACATAATAAAGGTTTGGAACAGTATTTTTTTCTGGTTTTCTGACCATGGTATCTTCCTCAGCAACAAGTCCAGATATCTTTGAATCATGATCATCTAGATCTCCAGAAATGATCGCCTCCACAGGGCAAACTATTACGCATGCTGGTTCATATCCGCCATCAAGTCTATGTGCACAATAATTACATTTTGCTGCAGTATTTGTATCTGGATCTATGTACAATGCATCATAGGGGCACGCCTGCATGCAAGACTTACATCCAATGCAACGGTCATTATCAAAGTCCACTACTCCATCTGAGCGATCATAGAGTGCCGTTGTAGGACAGATCTCAACACATGGCGCATTTGAACAATGATTGCATCGATGGACAGAGAACTCACGGGTATTATTTGGGAAGATTCCCTTTTCTACATATTTCACATGGGTGCGGTTCACACCAATTGCCACATCGTGCTCGCTTTTGCAGGCTACAGTACAAGCATGACAACCTATGCATAGACGGTTATCAATGACAAAGCCATAATTCATAATTTCACAGGCATATTAGGATATGAAAATAACAAATCAAATGTTATGGTATTAATCTTTATAATTGGGAAGTTCTTACATGATACCTGCAACAGCATGCATATTAATAGGTGGAGATAGCAATAGATTTGGGTCACAAAAATGGAAAGCAGTGATAGATGGTACCACGGTTATAGACCGAATTTGGGATGCATGTGAGTTTTTTGAATACAGGCACGTGATTGGCAAGGATCATCCAAAAAATTTGAATAAGGACTTCATCAAGGACATGTTAGAAATAAAAGCACCAATTAATGGTCTACATGCTGCATTAGAGAATTCTAATACCGATTGGATCTTGCTACTATCATGCGATCTACCACTAGTAAGTGCAGACATTCTCATCGACCTTTGGAATGAAACTGATGCAACTAAAAGCATCATAGTTCCAATGGTAAACAAGAGGTTGGAACCCACATGTGCACTCTATCATAAAAGAATTCTTAGTACATGTAATGCAAGGATCCAAAAAAATGACCTTGGATTGAATGGATTGATCAAAAGCATTGAATTTCATTGCGTGGACATGACCGATAGAGCAGATCGATTTTTTAACATGAACACAAAAAATGATATGAGTGAAGCAGAAAAAATATTAAGATTAAAAAGGAATGCTAGATCATAATCTTGACCATGATAGAATCAGTCATTAATAAACTAAAAGAATTTGCCAAAGAAGACTTTCCAGTCCCTGCTGT
>Ga0208766_1000972_pt1 | contig 15704 bp, 15 predicted proteins | sample ETN01SmetaG_3_FD_185792 | JGI IMG/M metagenome (GOLD analysis project Ga0208766, IMG submission 185792) | Marine microbial and viral communities from oxygen minimum zone, Eastern Pacific Ocean - ETNP2014F12-01SV263 (SPAdes) (version 2) | ecosystem: Environmental > Aquatic > Marine > Oceanic ... | reverse complement strand
AATTGCTTGGAGCCGAAACACTCCGTACTGTCTTTCGTTGTTCAGTATGCTTTGGAGGATCCATCGCTATAAAAGTTTGAATGTTGCCACTGGTGGGGGCTTCTTTCAAACCTAGAGTGATGCCGCTCGCAGACGAGTATGTCTCCCAGTCACCATCCACGGCCCGCACATCGTCATATTTCGTTACTGACCAGTATCTTCCAGCTGTTTCAAGTTCATTAAAGTGCACCGGGTCTTCGCTTCGAAGACGAGCAAAATGTTCTTGCCAGCGATCCTCTCTAAATAGATGAGGGTTCGCCGGATTAATTTCTGCAATATCAAGGTCAGCTGCTGCCGCGACATTAGCTCCAAGTACGCTCATTTCCATCTCTGGTGTACGAACCTTCGCCTGAAGGAGATAATGCTCGTTATCGGTTTCTTCAGCAATATCAGTCATAAGATCGTCTTTCCCCTCAATATTGACTTTACATCTTGAAATAGTCGCCTTGCATAACCAACCGCCAAAATGACTAATAAAAATAATATTTGTTCACTAGGAGGATTCTACGAATCGCGTCGAACTTGTATCAGTTTGGTAGATAGATTCCCTCGTCGACGAACCACGATTTCGTTTAATCCAAGAAACTTCTTCAATCTGTTTAACTCTATTGAGAGTTGTTGAGCGACTCGATCTGAATTCACTTTCTTCTCCACATAAGAACCTTGAACAAACAATTTTGACGAAGAACGGTCAGCTTTCAAATCAACCCGTCCCACAAGTTGGTCGCCCAAGAGGAAAGGTAAAACGTAGTAGCCAAATTGACGTTTCTTAGCCGGAACATAGATCTCTAGGCGATAACTGAAATCAAATATTCTTTCAACTCTCGGACGACACCACACCACTGGATCAAAAGGAGAAAGTAACGTCCGGGCTTTCACAGGGCTCGCGTTCTTGAATCTTGGGTGTAAATAAGCAGGTTCTTCCCAACCTTGCACCTGCGCTATTAATAGTTTTTTATCTTCAACTAACTCTGCCAAACGCGGTCTTACATCAGACAATTTCATCCTGAAATAATCTGACAAATCAGCTGCTGTTCCTATTCCATGGCTACGGGCAGCTATTTCTAAGAGGTTTCGATGCGCTGCTTCATCAACTGGAGTTACCTCATGGCGAATTTTTTCAGGGATCACATTGCTAAATGGCTCATACATCCTGTTGAAATTTGATGTTCTTCGTATTCCTACTTCACCAGTGCGGAATAGCCAGTCGAGCGCCCGAGTTCCATCTGAACGACCATCCCACCACTGGCCTTTTCTCGGACGTGGATCCCGAAGAGAAGAGGCATTAATTGGTCCGTTCTGTTGAACTTCTGCAAGAACTCCAGCTACATAACCCGAATTTTGTTTCGCCATCTTATGAAGTCCAGCCCAAGTCGCACCTTTTCTCGCTTGTCGTTTCATCCACCGTAACGAAGGTTCTAACTCCACTTGAACAACCGAGGCCTCATGTGACCAGGTTTCAAAAGTTTTTCCAGAGTTCCATAACCAGTGATCTAAATCTGCTTGTTCATAAACGCCTAGCCTGCTGTACATCGGCAAATAGTGTGATCGGCATACTGCCTGAACTGAATCAAGCTGAATCACATTCATTTTTGTCATTGCTTTTTTAAAGTCTCTAGGGCCGATAGGACCTTTGGGTGTCGAGTCTGTGAACCCTTGAGCTTGAAGAGATATCCGGCGTGCATCTCTTGCTGATATTTCAAACATAGTAATAGTCTGTCCTATTTTCCTATGCGGTGTGTGAGATGCTAACTATGTTTCCCTTTTCTATCTAAGCACAGACATAACTAATGGCGCGAAATGCTAAAAATTCATTCTTTTTCCTACAAAAATCCAACGTATTTAGAGTCCACTTACCCCATTGCGATATGGAAGAAGGTCTTCAAATTCAGGAGTTCGTTTTTCCGCCTGAGCAGTAAATGCCTCTTTCATATCACCACTACGAAACATTCCAGCGTTCCAAGTTGCTATGTGATCTAAAGAATCGGCAGTGGAGTGGTCCCGAGCATAGTTAATCATCTGTTTTGTACCCCAAACAGCCAGAGGAGATTTTTCGGCTATTTCTGCAGCTACCTCATGCACGGCATCAAGCATGGTTTCCTGATCAGAAAAGACTTCGTTGACAAGTCCTACTGATTTTGCTTCTGAAGCTGGCATTCTTCTACCCGTATAAGACAACTCACGACAAACACCCTCTGGGATGAGTTTTGGAAGACGTTGCAAAGTACCCACGTCTGCAGTCATACCAATGTTGATTTCTTGTATGCAAAAGAATGCGTCTTCTGTTGCGTAACGCATATCTGCTGCAGTGACCATATCTACTGCTCCCCCAACACATCCTCCTTGAATAGCGGCGATCACTGGCATTCGAACTTTTTCAAATACTGAAAAGGTCTCTTGTAGGTGAAGTACATTCATTCTTGTCATAGCGCCTACACGGCCAGGATCTTTACTGCCCGTAGAGTTATCTCCTCCTCCGAAAACAGCAAGGTCCATTCCTGAACAGAAATGGCGTCCGGTAGAAGCTAAAACAACGGCCCGTACTTCTCCGCTGCTATCTAGTTCTCGAATTAGCGACGGTAGTTCAGTCCAGAATTCAGGAATCATTGAGTTGAAACGCTCTGGGCGTTTCATGGTCACTGTGGCTACTCCATCTGAGGTCTCCACATCAAAGCATGTCATTTGTTCATTCATACGAACAATTTACTTCTATATGAATAAAAATGTTTGATCGGGTCAGCGAAGACCGTTTTTTACGAGTCCTGATAAATCTGCTACCGGTCGAGCTCCAAGATGGCTAATGATTTCAGCGGCAACCAGACTGCCTAATTTCCCTGATTTTTCTAAAGAGAAACCCTGGCAGAGTCCGAAAAGAACCCCCGAAGCATATAGGTCTCCTGCCCCCGTCGTATCTACCACTCCTCCGATCTCTTCAGCAGCGATCCGTATACGGTCATTTCCGGAAACCACAAGAGAGCCTTTTGGGCCAAGAGTTACAAAAGCGGAATTAACACATTTAGAAAGTTGATCAACCGCTGAGTCGAAATCCTCTGTTTCAAAAAGAGATTTGACTTCTGTTTCATTTGCGAAAACAAAGTTTACGCGGTCTTCTAACAGGTCACGCCATTCCTGTCGATGCCGATCTACACACATTTGATCTGACAACGTAAGAGCAACCAGAGAGTTTGCATCTTTAGCGATATTCATAGCCACTCGAATAGCTTCTTTGGCTACTTCTCGATCCCACAAATAACCTTCGCAGTAAAGGACGGCAGCAGAAGCGATTAATCTTTCATCAATATCTGAGTCTGCAAGGTATGAAGAAACTCCAAGAAAAGTATTCATTGTTCTCTGAGCATCTGGGGTTACTTGAATTAAGCAACGAGCTGTAGGCAGACCTCCTATAGTTCTCGGACCTTGAAAACTGACTCCAGCGGACCGCATATCTTCGTTGAAATAGTCACCAAACTCGTCATTATTGACCTTGCCTATATAAGCAGCAGATCCTCCCAAGCGAGAGATCCCTACCATCGTATTTGCCGCTGAACCGCCACTTATCTTCAAACCTGGAGGCATAGCTTCATAGAGAGCTTCTGCACGTTCTGCTTCAATTAAAGTCATACCACCTTTGACTAATTGGTGTTCTTTAATGAAGTCTTCATCTACTGAAGAAAGAACATCAACAATGGCGTTTCCTATACCTACTACGTCAAATGATCTTTGCTCTTTTTTGTCATCCATACTTCAGTTTTCTATATCTAGTCGTAAGTGGAAGTTACCTTGGGTGTCTTGAATATCCGCTACAAAAGAGCGGCTGCCTCCAGAAGGATCTGTCACGATGCAAGAAAAACTTTCCCCGCTCTGTGCAATCCTTACATTAGGACTGCACATGACTTGATTGCTAATTCCTAAGTCAGAATCAAGTTGAGCCTTCACTTTTTGACCAATATCTGTTGCCCAAATGAGGCCAAATTCGGAGATAAGATTTATTTGCCCTGAACTATCCGGACCTTCAACTATGAAAGAAATTTCGGTCTCGGCAATATCTGCAGTACAGATACTTTGAGTTTCTTCAAAAGTAGGACACTTTATTGATGTCACAATTTCAGGGTTATCTGGAACCAATAAAGATGGAACTAACTCTTCAAATGCTTCTTGGTCAAACGTATTGAAATCTTTTGATGCACACCCAATAACTATGGTTAAAAAAGAGATAATCAAAAGAGCGAATGCTCTAGTACCCATTCGTTTACTTGAAGGCATATCTACTAGGTCAACTGAGTCTTTTAGTTATAAATAAAGTGATTATTCAGAAACCGTGATGGCTTGTTTAGGGCATCGAATGACCGCGTTTTCTAGATCTTCTCGTCGATCTTCATCTGGAGTTTCGTTAACAACATAGAGGAAGTCATCATCGCGAATCTCAAAAAGATCCGGAGCTATATTCATGCAAATACCGTTACTTTCGCATTGATCATAATCTACTGATATGCGCATATTTATCTCCTCAAATCTAAGATTTTAAGTATCTTAGATCATCTTGTGAAATTTTTCTTTTCAGAAGTCAATGACCTGTCTAATAATGTCAGCATCTCCCATGCAGGCCATCGCATCATTAATCTCATCTAGTTTTATACGACGTGAGATCATTCCCTCTAAGTCAAGGCGACCAGATTTGTAAAGCCTAAGAAATCGATTGAAATCAGAACGAACATCAGCCCCTCCATAATAGGAACCAACTAATACTTTTTCCGAAAAGAAGAGTTCGAAAGCTGAAAGCGAGAAAGTATCTTCCATACGTCCCACCCCGACAATACAGGCTGTACCACCTCGACGGGTAAGGTCGAAGGCTTGACGCATAGTTGAAGATAATCCGATGCACTCTAAAGCAAAATCAAATCCATCTCCGCCAGTAATCTCAGCCATTACTGCCGGTAGGTCATCTGGCAGAACTGCATGAGTTGCCCCAAAAGCTTTTGCTCGGTCAAGTTTCCCTTCATGGAGGTCCACTGCAACGATTTCAGAGGCTCCTGCAATTGCTGCACCTTGAATAGCAGCTACTCCAACTCCTCCTGCTCCAATAACTACCACAGATGAACCTGGAGTAACTTTGGCAGTATTTAACGCTGCTCCTACTCCAGTCGTGACACCACACCCAACTAATGCGGCAACATCTAACGGAACATCGTTATCTATTTTTATTGCTGCCATAGCAGGAACGATTGTTTCTTCAGCAAACGTCCCAGCGCTGGTCATAGCTCGAACCACCGTGTCTCCTTGACGGAATTGTGGCTGTGTTAGAAATCCTGCCATACAAAGATTGGGCTGTTGACGATTGACACAATAGTTACAATTTCCACATGGTGGAGAGAAAGCGATGATTACATGGTCTCCAGGAGCAACATGTGTGACTCCATCTCCGACTTCTAAAACCACTCCAGCTCCTTCGTGACCAAGTACTGCTGGTGGCTCTAGAGGAATTGTTCCATTCATAGCAGAAAGGTCGGAATGACAAACCCCGCTATGTGCAATTTTTATTCGTACGTCGCCAGGTGCGATATCGCGAAGTGTAATGTCATCCGCAATAACAAGTTCTTCTGTTGGGACCTTCGTGAGGACGGCTGCAAGCATGATTTCTCCCTTATTTAGTTCTTCTGTTAACCGTAGCGGCTTATTTCGCTTTAAGAGAAGGCCGGTAAATCAAACCAGCAACAACTAGCTATCAAACATTAATTTTGTCGCCAAGAGTCCAATCACTGTTTTCGCGTCGGTGATTTCCCCATCGGTTACAAATCGCAGTGCTTTTTCAAAAGACACTCTGGTTACAGTCAAATATTCTTCTTCAACGCTGACCGCTTTAGCTTCTGTGGGAACCAAATTCTTTGCTAAATAAATTGAAGTAAGTTCATCAGTGAATCCTGCTGAATTGTGAAATTCTGACAAAAGGGTGAAATCTTGGCTATCTAATCCGGTTTCTTCGTTTAACTCTCGCCGTGCTGCATCAACTCTTTTTTCTCCATCAATATCAAGTTTTCCTGCTGGTATTTCGAGTGTGACGGTTTCTAAGGCGGGACGATATTGGTTGACGAGAATCACTTCGCCCTTGTCTAAAGCAACCACTGCTACTGCCCCTGGGTGACGCACTACATCTCTTTCTAAGATTTCTCCCTGCGGTCCTTCGAAGGTCGCTTGGTTATAGGTGACAACGAATCCTTCATGAAGAGTAGTTTCGTTAACTTTTCGAAAATCTTGTCCCACGAATTACTCGCTGACTGATGTTTCACTATTTAACAATTGAGGGTTTCTTCCTTCTGCTCGTTCAAGCGCTGACTGAACAAACCCTAGAAACAGTGGTGCCGGCCTCGTAGGCCTGCTCTTGAATTCTGGATGAGCTTGAGTCGCTACCCAGAAAGGATGGTTCTCTAATTCTATGAATTCGACTAGCCGCCCATCTGGAGACTCACCTGAAATGCAGAAATCTGTCTCATTAAACTGTGCCCGGTATCGAGGGTTAAATTCGTAACGATGACGATGACGCTCAGAAATCACTTCTTCCCCATATAACTCAGCAACTTGAGACCCAGCTGTTAGTTGTGCTACGTAAGCGCCTAACCGCATTGTTCCTCCCATATTAGTTACGTCGCGTTGTGAATCCATAAGGTCAATAACTGGATGCGGAGTAGATGAATCAAATTCAGTGGAGTGCGCCCGATCGAGTCCTAGTACATTTCGGGCAAATTCTATTGTCATGCACTGCAGCCCTAAACAAAGCCCTAAGCACGGAATTTTATTTTCTCTTGCATAGCCAGCGGCAGAGATTTTTCCTTCTATTCCTCTTTCACCAAACCCACCCGGTATAACAATCCCATCTAAATCATGCAGACGATCAGAAGTTAATAGCCCTTCAATATCTTCCGCTTGAATCCAATCAATCTCTACATCAGCACCAACCTGGATTGCTGCGTGATTCAAAGATTCAACTACTGAGAGGTAAGCATCAACCAGACTGACATATTTTCCTATAAGTCCTATTCTTAAAGGACTACTGGCCTCATTGACTTTGCGGCTTAGTTCTCTCCATTCAACAAGATCCGGCTCTTCCGCTTCGAGACGCAATATGTCACAAATAACATCATCAAGACCTTCATCGTGGATAACTAGAGGAATTTCGTACAGACTTCCGGCATCTGGAGTGTTTATTACTGCTTCCGGTGGAACCGAAGAAAGGTTAGCAATTTTCCGAGCAAGATCTTTTCCAATTGGTTCGTCACTTCGACACACTATTGCGTCAGGTTGTATACCCCGGCCTCTGAGTTCTATTACAGAGTGTTGCGTAGGTTTTGTTTTGTGTTCGCCCGAAGGAGCTATATAAGGAATCAAAGTCACATGCACATAACAAACGTTGTCGCGACCAACATCAAGGCGATACTGACGAATCGCTTCTAGAAATGGAAGGATTTCAATATCTCCAACAGTTCCACCCACTTCAGTTATTACTACATCTACTTCATCAGTAGCCAACACACGTATGCGTCGCTTTATTTCATCAGTTATATGTGGAATGACTTGAACTGTTCGACCTAAATAGTCTCCTCGTCTTTCAGCGGCAAGAACTGTGGAATAAATCGATCCGGTTGTCGCATTAGACTCTCTCGTCAGATTTTCATCTATGAAACGCTCATAATGACCGAGGTCTAAATCAGTTTCGCCACCATCATCAGTGACGAATACCTCGCCATGCTCATAAGGATTCAGAGTTCCAGGATCTACATTGATGTAAGGATCAAGTTTTTGGATGACGACCTTCAGGCCTCTTTGTTTAAGGAGTCTTCCAAGGGAGGCAGCAGTAAGCCCTTTGCCTAAAGAGCTTGCCACACCACCCGTCACAAAAATGTGTTTCGTCACGGAATATCAATCTATCGGGAACCGTGCGTCCACGCGCGGAACATCACAAACAAGTCTTAATTTTTCTCAGCGATCTTCAAGCCCAAACTTGCTTTTCAACACATGAGCGAAGTGTCGATCTCTGGGAACAACTAGTCGTGTTACCTGAGTACTAGCTGTTACAACAACTTGATCTCCTTCTTCAACAACCGCTAACTCTTGCCCATCTGCGTTACAAACTGCAGTCCTTCCTCCCAATACCTCTACTTTGACTTCTGTTGTCGGAGCCAAGACCATAGTGCGATCAAAGAGCATGTGTGCAGAAATTGGAGTTACTTGAATTGATTCATGTAAAGCATCCACAATTGGGCCTTGTGCTGAGAAAGCATAAGCCGTTGAACCAGTTGGAGTTGCGACTATAAGACCGTCTGCTGTGTATGAAGTGAAATACGATCCATCAAGTGTTACCCCCACTCTTACCGTGGGGCCTTGCCGTTCTACTACTACATCATTAAGAACATGCGTTTCTCCTAAAAGAGTCCCGTCTTTTTTACAGACTTTGACATGCAGCATCATGCGGTCCTCTATATTCTGCTGTCCTTCTAAAACTTCAAGAATTGTTTCTTTTACACCAGAGGGTTCACAAGCCGTCAGATAGCCAAGTTGACCAAAATTAACTCCAAGTATTGGAATATTTGATTCACCAATCAAATCAACAGCACGTAGTATCGATCCGTCACCCCCAAGACTTACCACGAGATCTAAGTCGCGTGAACTCTCTGCTGCTAACGGATGATGGACCTCATGTCCTTCATCTGATAACCATTGAGCTAAATCAGCAGCTTGATCTATAGCTTCTTGGCGTCTTTCATGAACAACTAAGCCAACTATTCCCATCTACTCTCTCCATCTCCATGAAGGCTCACTGCTTCTTGAACAAGTTCTGTTGTTTGAAACTCTTGAACTTCAGAGTCTTTAATGACACGTATTAAGAACTCCACGTTTCCTTCTGCTCCAGTTATTGGTGAAACCATGCCTTCTATGATGGCGGCTTTATTGACGCGAACCGACGTTTCAACCTCGTTAAGAACTTCACTCCATACTCTCGGGTCTTTAATGACCCCTTTTCCCTCATCAACTTGACGTTTTCCGGCTTCAAATTGTGGCTTAACAAGTAAAAGCAACGATGATTCCCCTTTGACTAAATCAAACAAGTTCCCCAAGATCAAAGTTAAAGAAATGAAAGACAAATCTGCAACTAGGAGATCAAACGGTGCTCCTATCTCCTCAGGGTCGACATGACGGATATTCGTCCTTTCATGAACCACCACTCTCTCATCGGTTAATAACCGGTGATGAAGTTGTCCTCGACCTACATCTAAAGCAACTACAGAAGATACGCCATGTTGAAGAAGACAATCTGTAAACCCTCCCGTGCTTGACCCTACATCTATAGCTTTAAGCCCTTGAATATCTAGATTAAAGCGCTCTAAAGCACTTTCAAGTTTCAAGCCACCCCGACTCACATACCGAGGAGGGTCCCCTGCAACTTGAAGAGACTGAGACGGAGCCACCATACGAGATGCTTTATCAGCTGGAGCCCCATCAACCGTAACGCGACCCGCTTTGATCATTTCTTGAGCATGGGATCTATTTTCAACTAAACCCTGCCGAACTAACTCTTGATCAAGTCGTCTCCGACTCACCCTAAATACTCTTCAACTAAAGCAGGTAAATCACAGTGAACACTGTCTGGAACAGGATCAATAGGCAGATCTGACTCACTTGTTACACCACTTAAAACTAAAGCAAATTTCCAATTCAAAGATTTAGCTAAAAGACCATCTGTATCCGGACGGTCACCAACAACTATTCCTGACTCTCCACCTCTTGCTATGACCAGATCACAAATAGGTTGATGAGGTTTTCCAGCCACTTCAGGTTTGACTTTAGTTGCAGCTTCTAATGCGGCAACAATACTTCCAGCACCTGCCCGAATCCCATCTTCAGCAGGATAAGTGACATCACCATTAGTCGCTAAGAAACGCGCACCACCAAGAATCGCTTGAATACCTGCTGTTAATCCCCAATAATCAAAATGTTCGTGAAATCCCACAACCACAGTATCAACTGGTCCTTCGTCAACCATTACAGCTCCTTGGGACTCAAGTTCTTCTCGACATCCCGGACCGCACATTCCAAACACTCTTTCGCCAGGTTTGACTAGCTGAGAAGCAGCCATCGCCGAAGTTATAACCCCTCCTTGAGCATCAATCCCGTGACTAGCTAACTTTTTCTCGACGTCTGATACACGTCGTCCAGAGTTGTTTGTAACAAAAAGAACTTTCTCTCCAGCACCTTGAAGAGCCGCCACCGCTTCGGCAACACCCGGTATAGATTCAGTACCTAACCAAACAACCCCATCAAGGTCTAGAGCCCATCCCATGAGTTCAGTCCTACTAGAGGTTCTTAAACTTCCCAAGTAGGAAGTGAATGCAACAAATCTTTTAACTGACCTTTGCCTCGTTCTTCAGCAACTCCCATGACTTGGTTACTCATTGCTGAAGCATATTCCTCTCGAACCGCCGCTCTAAAGACACCTACCGGTGTGGGCATATTAGACCCTGTCGCTAATCGAGAAAGAGAAAAAGCAGTTGAAGGATTAAGCCGTGTCTCGTCATGAACAAGTAAAGATTCAACTCCTACTTCGCTCACATCAACTATCACTACACCACCTGGAGTCTGAACAACACCAAATTGGCCTTCACTACCAAATTGAATGGGTTCACCATGAACCAAATTTATGAGCATGTTATCTCTTGCATCTTTTTTCGTTATTTCAGCAAAAGCGCCATCATTAAAGACGTTGCAATTCTGATACACCTCAATAAAAGAAGCACCAGAATGACGGTGAGCTCGAGTGAACATCTCTTGCAGATGCTTGCGATCCATATCATGACTCCTAGCGACAAAACTCGCCTCTGCTCCTAAAGCAACACTGATGGGATTGAAAGGTTCAGAAACTAACCCCACAGGAGATGATTTTGTCACTTTCCCAGATTCACTCGTTGGAGAAAACTGTCCTTTAGTAAGTCCATAAATTTGATTATTGAACAAAAGTATATTGATATTTGTATTTCTCCGAAGAGCATGAATGAGATGATTTCCGCCTATTGAAAGCATGTCTCCGTCTCCACCCACTACCCAAATATCAAGATCTGGTCTTGCTAAAGCAAGCCCAGTGGCAATAGCGGGAGCGCGGCCATGGATGCTATGCATCCCGTATGTATTCATGTAGTAAGGGAACCGAGCAGCACAACCGATTCCAGAAATGAACACCGTCTTCTCTCTACGTACTCCAAGTTCAGGTAAAAGCAGTTGAAGAGCAGTCAGGATTGAATAGTCTCCACATCCTGGGCACCAACGGACTTCTTGATCGCTTTGCCAATCCGCCCTGCTAGTTTCCGGAACAGCTTCTGAATCTATTACATCAGTCATGAGGTGCTCTTTTCATCAACATAATCAAGAATAATTTGTTCCAATTCTCCTGCAGTAAACGGCTGGCCGGCTACTTTACTAATTGGTTTAGCATCTACCAGATACTCAGCACGCAACATCAGACTCAACTGTCCTAAATTCATCTCAGGAACAAGGACATGCTTTCTGTTCTCTAAAACTTCTCCAAGGTTTTTAGGAAACGGGTTAAGATGAGTTAAATGAATATGAGCAACTTTGTGACCGCTGGAACGTAACCTTCCAAGAGCACTAGTTATTGAACCCCATGTTGATCCCCATCCAACCACCAAGACTTCTGCATCAGGATCTCCAACTACTTCTACATCAGGAACTTCTATGCGCTTTATTCTCTCTGCCCGTATCTCTATCATTCGTGAATGATTTGCTGGGTCATAACTGATATTCCCTGAACCATCTTCTTTTTCGATTCCGCCTATCCTGTGCATCAAATCAGGTGTTCCAGGTATTGCCATAGAACGAACCAACTTCTCATCTCTCAGGTAAGGCCAATAATCAGCCTCCCCATCCTCTCCTACATGGTTGAACTCTGTGGCGTATTCAATATCTATTGATTCAAGCTCTTCAGTGTTCGGCAACAACCATGGTTCAGAACCATTTGCCAAATAACCGTCTGAAAGAAGCATCACCGGAGTTCGATGAGTCAACGCAATACGACAAGCTTCAATCGCGGCGTAGAAACATTCTGATGGAGTTCGAGCTGCAACTATCGGCATTGGAGATTCACCATGCCGTCCATACATCGCCATGAGTAAATCCGCAGCTTCTGTCTTTGTCGGCAAACCCGTAGACGGGCCCCCTCGTTGAATATTGACAATCACCAGAGGCAATTCAAGAGAAATAGCTAGACCCATAGTTTCTGATTTGAGTGCAACTCCAGGGCCGCTAGTCGTTGTAACACCTAGATGGCCACCATAAGAAGCCCCTAAAGCTGATCCGACTGCAGCTATTTCATCTTCCGCTTGAAAAGTTGTTACCCCAAATGCTTTATGTTTTGCTAATTCATGAAGAATGTCCGTTGCGGGCGTAATCGGATAGGAGCCAAGAAATAATGGTAAATCAGCTAACTGACTTGCTGCTACTAGACCCCAAGAAAGAGCAGTGTTTCCATTAATGTTCGTATAGGTCCCAGACGCAAGCGGAGCAGCTTTAACTATTACGCGCTGGTCTCCTAACTCGGCGCTTTCTCCGTAAACATGACCGGCTGAAAAGGCTGCTTTATTTGCAGCAATAATTTGTTCTTTCCCGGCAAAACGATCATCTATCCATTCAAAAGTAGGTTCGGTAGGTCGGCTATACATCCATGAGACAAGACCAAGAGCAAAGAAGTTTTTGGAACGCTCTGCATCTCGAGGTTTGACCCCTAAATCTTTACACGCCTCTTTTGTAAGCGAAGTCATCGGGACTGCTATGGTTCTGTATCCAGCGAGATCCTCTCCTTCTTCCAGCGGATTATAGTCATACCCTGCTTTCGCTAGATTACGTTCTTCAAAAGTGTCCTGGTTGACAATCAGGGTTCCACCGGGTGTCAGTAAATGAAGATCTGATTTAAGTGCCGCTGGATTCATCGCCACCATAACTTCAGGAGCATCACCGGGGGTCATAATGTCATGATCTGAGATTTGAACCTGAAATGCTGAAACTCCAGCTAAAGACCCGGCAGGGGCTCTGATCTCCGCAGGATAATCAGGAAAAGTAGCCAAATCGTTTCCGCTAACTGCACTAGCAGTTGTGAAGCGATCTCCTGTGAGTTGCATCCCATCGCCAGAATCTCCGGCAAAGCGAATTATTACCCGATCAACTACTTCTGCCTTTGAATCTTCCACTAAATCCGTCACTAGAATTCTTTACTCCTCATGTATTTGAAGCTTCAAAAATTTCCTGAATAGAACCATTAAGAAGAGAATCAAACTCTTCTTGAGATTGATTCGCAGAGAGACCCTCTGTTAGAGCGCGAGAAAAACTTGCAACTAAACCATTATTTCGAAACATGCGACTATTGGCCTCTACCCGGCTGTAGCCACCAGACAAGGCCACTACTCGAAGAACTCGATCATCTTTTACAAAGCATTCGTAAAAATTGTCTTCTTCAGGAAGTGTAAGTTTAAGCATCACTGTGTGGGGGTCTTTAATGTCTTCAAGATTTCTTTCAATTGCTGCACGAAGTAAATCTTCTGACTCTCTTTTTTCAGGACTACTTATGTCTACTTCTGGTTCAATAATTGGCACAAGTCCAGCGGCAAGTATTTGTTTCCCTACAGCGAATTGTTGATCAACAACTCTGTCAATCCCAGAGGGGCTAGCTAACTTTATAACTGACCGCATCTTGGTTCCAAAGATTTCAGCATTGTTTGCTTTCTCCAACAATGAATCAAGATCAGGCATTGGTTTCATAACCTGTACCCCGTCTTCTTCATCAGAAAGTCCTTTATCTACTTTTAGAAAAGGAACCACTCGTTTAGAGTTCCAAAGATACTCTGCGGTGCTATGACCTGAGATTTCCCTATCCATCGTATTTTCAAAGAGAATTGCTCCAAGTATGCGATTTCCCTCAAAACTAGGACTCATTATGATTCGTGTTCTCATTTCATGAATCAAATTAAACATTCCATTTTCATCAGAATAAGCGTCAGCATCTATTCCATATGTCTGAAGCGCTTTAGGCGTGCTTCCACCACTCTGATCTAACGCTGCGATAAAGCCTTCATCAGTTCGAATCTTTTCCATCTGTTCAATATTCATTCAACTACCTGCATTTATTAAAGTGCTTTATTGCCTGTACTACATTAGGCGCGAAAACCTGCCGTGTCTTTGCTTTGATCGTGATTAGTATTCAAATTATTCATTTTCAAATTGTTATTGCAAAGCCTGAACTCGAGACGCTATATCTCCGTATTTCTTATCTTGATGTTGGATCCATACAAATAAATCACGAGCCTTAGGAATCGTTCCAGAACGTTCATACAAATCTGCAAGGGTGTACGCCCGCCGCAAGTGATACTCCTTAGCTCGTTTTGGAAATCTCCATCCGCGTTCTAAGAGATTGATGGCGGCAGGGATTCTGCCCTGATCAGCTAAGGCCCCTGCTGTTACTATTCTTCCTTCGGTTACTAAAGCTCCGGAAGGTGAAGCTTCACGTAACTCTTCCCAAAGTTCTTCAACATCAACCCACCACTCTAAGGCACGATAACAATCAGCAAGAACGGGATTCTGATCAGTTCCACCAGAAACCTCTCTAAATTTTTCAAGTTTTTTCGCTGCCTCGCGCCAACGCCCTAAGCGATAAAGAGTGAGGCCAGACATCTCGAGAATTTCGGCCACACCTGGAGCTTGCCTTTCTAAAGGGATAAGAATTTTTCGGGCTTCAAGAAAGCGTTCTTGTTCAAAAGCCTGACTCGCGTCAAGTAAACGCTTAAATGCGCGACGTCCATCTTTATTTCCAAGAAGCCGCAATAACGATGTTTCTGCATCTGGAAGCCTTCTGGGGCCTTCCGGTAGAAGCGAACGTTTTACAACAGCACTTCTATGGGTTCGTTTCTTGGCCCGATCAATGGCTGCGCCAGCCTCGTATCGTACTTTCTCTTGAGTTTTCTTCTTCTCTTCATAAGTGGGTTCAGGTCTCGCGTAGGAGGTGTTCCTATTTCTTTCTGGACTCTCAATTCTCTCTGTTACCTCTAACCATCCAGCACCACGACGAGCAACCCCTCCCCATGAGCTCGGCCCAGCGTCATAAGGCTCGCGGCGACGGCGATCAATTTTTGGTTCACTTTCTCTTTCACGTCGACGACGATCAACAGAACTTGAACCTTTGGAATTCTGATTCTTAGATGATCGATTATTGTTATTCTTCTTATTTGTCGGAGAGTTATTCCTCTTCTGTGGGCGCCGTTCACGAGAGTTACCTGAAGAAGACATGGCTCAAATCTACTGTCTAGATACACAGTTGGTTGACTAGATGCTTAGTTGGCTGAAAAAATGAATGAGCGGGACCATTGGTCCCGCTCATTACTTAAGAAATCCGGCGACGTCCTACTCTCCCAGGGCATCTCTGCCCAAGTACCATCGGCGCTGGCGGGCTTAACTTCCGTGTTCGGAATGGGAACGGGTGTGTCCCCGTCGCTATCGCCACCGAAAAAATTTGCAATCTCACTCCTTGGAGTGAGTTTACGATCAATTGTCAAAAAATAAAGTCCTCTATGAGTCCTCCACAGCAAACACGAACATCAGAATCAAATATTGATGATAAT
>Ga0208766_1000966_pt1 | contig 15749 bp, 15 predicted proteins | sample ETN01SmetaG_3_FD_185792 | JGI IMG/M metagenome (GOLD analysis project Ga0208766, IMG submission 185792) | Marine microbial and viral communities from oxygen minimum zone, Eastern Pacific Ocean - ETNP2014F12-01SV263 (SPAdes) (version 2) | ecosystem: Environmental > Aquatic > Marine > Oceanic ... | reverse complement strand
GGTTACAATTATTGTGAAATAAAATACTCAACGCATGCTATTCAGGCACTTACTGAAAATGATTTTATCTGTGCTGCTAAAATAGATCTTTTGGTTAATCAAGATAGCGAAAAATAACAATGTATCAACTCAAAGAGATTGAAGAAGCAGCTCAAAGAATCGAAAGCATAGCGATCAAGACTCCCTTATTTGAGTCTCTTGAACTTGACACCAAGGTCGGTGGAAAGGTATTTGTTAAACCTGAATGCATACAAAGAACTGGTTCATTTAAGATTAGAGGGGCTTATAATTTAATGAGTCAGTTATCGACTAAAGATGCTTCAAATGGTGTTGTCGCTTTTTCATCTGGCAATCATGCTCAAGGTGTAGCTTTAGCTGGTCAAGTTCTTAATATTGATACCACCATTGTAATTCCTGAAGATGCACCAAGTTCTAAAATTGAAAATACCATTAAACTTGGTGGGAAGGTTATTTTATATGATCGCTACAAAGAAAATAGAGAAGAGATTGCTAAAAAGATCGCAAGCGATACTGGGGCCACTTTAGTTCCATCTTATGACCATAAGGACATCATAATAGGGCAAGGGACGGTGGGTCTTGAAATCATCAAGCAAGCTCAATCTAAACATACTTCGATTGATCAAGTGCTTATTTGTTGCGGAGGTGGTGGCCTCAGCGCAGGATCAGCAGTCTCTATAAAAGCCATCTCACCGGAAACAGATATCTATCTTATTGAACCAGAGGATTTTAATGATACAGAACGATCCTTTGTTAATAAAAGAAGGTTATCAAATGAAATTGGCAAACAATCAATATGCGATGCTTTGTTAGCCGATACTCCTGGCGAACTTACATTCAAAATTAATAGTAAATTAGCAGCTGGTGTTTTGACGGTTTCAGATGAAGAAGTAAAAGAAGCCATGCGGTTTTCTTTTCAACATTTTAAGATGGTGATCGAGCCGGGTGGTGCGGTAGCATTAGCCGCAGCATTAAGTCGAAAAATTGAATTTAGCGGTAAAGTTTCAGTAATTGTTCTTAGTGGCGGTAACGTAGATTTAGATTTATTTAATCAAATACAAGATCAAGATTAGAATAGGTCGGATTCCAAGTCTAGAACATACTGCTCTTGTCAGGCTCTTTATCAACAATACTATTCCTGTTTGCTATCCATTCACCTGTTATCATTTTATCGTAAGCTTGACCTGGGCCAACCATTGGGTAGACACCAGCGTCTGGATCAATGATAACGTCAAGAAAAGCTGAACCTTTAAATTCTATAAATTCTTTAATTGTAGATTTTAGATTCTCTTTCTTGTCTAATCTTTGGCTGTATTTAAAACCATCAGCTTGAGCAGTCTTTACGAAATCTTTTCTATGTAGCGATTTGTCGCTGGCTGACATGCGGCCTTTGTAATAAAGTTTTTGCCATTGTCGAACCATGCCATCACCAAAATTATTCAATACCATTACTTTGATTGGAAGTTCATATGTTGTGGCTGTTTCAAGCTCCCCAATATTCATGCGAATACTGGCATCACCATCAATATCTATAACCAATCTATTTGGTTGGGCAAATTGTGCACCGATAGCGGCAGGAAGCCCAAAGCCCATGGTACCCATACTGCCAGATGTTAGCCAGAGTCTTGGTTCCTTGAAATCAAAGTACTGCGCTGCCCACATCTGATGTTGACCAACACCAGTTGTTATTATTGCTTCGCCGCGACTTAAGTTATTGATTTCCTCAATAACTTCATAGGGCTGAATCAGATTACTTTCTCGATCATAGTTTAGTTTATATTGTTCTTTGAGTTGCGCGATATGTTTATGCCATTTTTGGTAATTTTTCTTATGATTGATTTTTTTACCGAATTGAATAAGGTCTTGTAAATCCTTTTCAAGGTCACCAACATGATACCAATTAACATTCTTTACTTTATTAATCTCAGAGATATCAACATCAAAATGAGCAATATTTTTTGCATTTGGAGCGAAACCAACTGGATCACCTGCAACCCTATCATCAAATCTAGCCCCAATAGTAATAAGAAAATCACAATCTTCCACTGCGTAATTAGCTGAAGCGGTACCATGCATTCCTAGCATATGAAGTGATAATGGTTGCGTAGTATCGCTTGCACCAAGACCCATTAATGTTGTGACTATTGGGATGCCATAAGCAGATGATAATTCTCTCATTGACTCACTTGCATTGGCATTTATTACGCCACCTCCAGCATAAATTAAAGGCTTTTTTGATTCACCAAGTAACTTGTAAAACTTACCGCATGATTCATCCGTTAATTTATTGTTCATTACTGCATCTAATCGACTGCGATAACCTGTTAAGGGCAGTACACCTTCCCCTAAAAAATTTCCTTCCCAATTTTGTATGTCTTTTGGAATATCTATTACTACTGGACCCGGTCTTCCTGTTTTTGCTAATTCAAATGCTGATCTAATGGTAGATTCCAGCAGTTTTGGATCGGTAACTAGGAGAATATGCTTGGAAACGGCACCCATTATTGCTGACACAGGCGCCTCTTGAAATGCGTCAGTGCCGATAGCTGTAGTTGGCACTTGCCCGCAAATCACGACTATTGGAATAGAATCAGCCATGCAGTCACGAATAGGAGTGACTGTATTGGTTGCCCCTGGTCCAGATGTAACCATTACTACTCCGACTTTACCGCTAGCTCTGGCATAACCCGAGGCCATGAATCCGGCACCTTGTTCATTTGCCGGAACAATTAATGGCATTGGCTGGTCGCCATTATCTTTTTTGTTTTCTTTGTTAAAGCGAAATACAGCATCATAGGTCGGAAGAATTGCGCCGCCACTATATCCGAATATGGTATCCACTCCTTCGTCTGCCAATATTTGAACAATCATATCGGCACCCATCATCTTTTTTCCTGAAAGGGGATGTTTTTTTGTTTGTATTTCTTTATTCATGGTTAAAATAATTCAGTTAAATATTTTCAGAGTGTTTACTATATTTTATTAGATTGCAATACTACCTATACTAGACGATCAATATTAAATTGATTCTTTCGTGGATCGGGATAGGTATTGTGAGTTTAATTATAAAAATGAAGAGAAAAAAGGAATTTTATGCGTCATGTAATTTCAGTGATTCTCCAGAATGAAGTCGGAGCTTTGACACGAATGACTGGGTTGTTCTCAACTCGGGGCTACAATATTGAATCACTCAACGTAGCCCCGACTGATGACATAAATCTATCCAGAGTCACTCTGGTTATAACAGGTTCAGATGAAGCAATTGCGCAACTGAATTCACAATTATCAAAGTTAGTTGATGTTGTTGGTATAAATGATATGACTAAAGGCGAACATTTTGAGCGAGAATTACTCATAATAAAAATAAGGATTTCCTCTGGCTATGAAGAGGGTATTCTTAATTTTGTAGAAAAATTCGGTGCAGAGATACTCGATAATTCCCCGGAAAGTTATACCATCGAATTAATTGGAGATATAAAAATAATAGATGAATTTATTAGTAGTGTAGTTGCTTTTGGTGATCTGCAAGCGATCGCTAGAAGTGGAAGTGTTTCAGTTTCAAAAGGAGAGATTATCCTATCATCTTACGCGCATAATGCTCTATCTTCTTAAATAGCGTATGAAAAAAAATATACTTAGTGGTTTTGAACGTGTAGTTATTAAAGTTGGATCGGCACTTCTGATAGACAAAACAGGTCACTTTAATAAGAAGTGGCTTCAAGAAGTTTCTGAAGAGATTGCCTCTTTGCATAAAAAAGGAATTGAAGTGCTGGTAGTTTCTTCAGGCGCTGTTGCTATTGGATGCATCCTCATGGATCGCAAGAGATCAGAATTGAATTTAAATGATTTGCAGGCAACTGCTGCAATGGGTCAAACCCAGTTGGTTTTGGAGTGGCAAGATGCGTTCAAAGAGCATGAAATTAATGTAGGTCAGATCTTATTAACTCCAGAAGATACAGAAAATAAAAAGAGATTTCTAAACTCAAAAAGTACGCTTGAATCATTGATAGGATTCAATGTTATTCCAATTATCAATGAGAATGATACAGTTGCAACAGATGAGTTGCGCTATGGTGACAATGACCGTTTAGCAGCAAGAGTTGCGCAAATGGTAATGGCGGACGGACTGATATTGTTGTCTGATGTTGATGGTTTGTATGAGTCTGACCCTAATATAAATCAGCATGCAAGACATATTCCTGTGATTGAAGATGTTTCTGATCAGATTATTTCTATGGCGGGATCAAAAGAATCCAATTTTGGAAGTGGGGGCATGTTGACTAAATTACAAGCTGCAAAGATAGCAACACATGCTGGCTGTGTAACCATAATTTCTGATGGAACAAAAGAGAAGCCTCTTAAAAGTCTTATGCAAGGAGGTCGATATTCTCTATTTAGTGCTAAAGAAAAACCAATGGTTTTAAGGAAGCAATGGTTAGTTGGTTATTTGGACGCAAAAGGGGTGCTTAAGATAGATAATGGAGCACAAAAGGCTCTGGAAGAGGGCGGTAGTTTGCTACCAGTTGGTTTACTAGAAGTTAAAGGTGATTTTGAGCGCGGCGATGTTGTTAATCTAATAAATTCCCAAGGAAATGAAATTGGAAGAGGTTTGGCTGCATACTCTTCATCTGAAGCAAATATAATTATTGGTTGTCAGTCTGACTTGATAATAGAAAGATTGGGTTACAAAGGTAGATCAGAGATTGTGCATAGAGATGATATGGTGCTTTTCTGAGATTCTTGCAATTATTTTTTATGAAATGAGAAAATTATGACTGAGAAGAAATTACATAAATTGATGAATACAATAGGTGAATCAACCAGATCCGCTGTAAATGAATTAACTAAATCCTCACATCGAAACAGAAATCAGGCCATAAATTTTATTGCACAATCTTTGTTGGAAAATTTAGATATTATTCTTGAAGCTAATTCAAAAGATATTGATTTAGCTAGAGAAAAAAAATTACCCGATTCAATGATTGATAGATTGATGCTCAATGAAGTTCGTATCCAGGAAATGGCTGGAAATATGAAGGTGATTACAGAAATTCAAGATCCAATTAATCGAGTTACAGAAGAGTGGGCTCGTCCAAACGGATTAAAGATTCAAAGAGTGACAGTTCCCTTGGGTGTGATTGGGATAATATATGAGAGTCGCCCAAATGTTACAGCTGATGCTGCTGCATTATGCATAAAATCAGGAAATGCAGTGATACTTAGAGGTGGATCTGAAAGTTTTGAATCTAATAAAGCAATACATTATTGTCTTCAAGAAGCATTAACTCTAGCAAAATTAAATCCTGATGTTGTCCAAATAGTTCCAACGAAAGATAGAGATGCTGTGGGATATATGCTTTCTTCAATGCGCAATTATTTGGATGTAATTGTACCCAGAGGAGGAAAGAGTTTAGTGAAAAGAGTGCAGGACGAGGCACGAATTCCAGTTATAGGCCATCTTGAAGGAATTTGCCACGTATACGTCCACAAATCTGCCGAAATTCAGATGGCCAGAGAGGTAATTTTGAATGCAAAGATGCGGCGTACTGGAATTTGTGGGGCAGCTGAAACTGTTTTAATAGATAGAGAGATTGTAAAAGATGTAATCAAAATCTTAGCTGAAGACTTAAATAAAGTTGGATGTGAGGTTAGAGGTGATAATGAAGTGCAAAGTTATTCAGAAATCGTTGTGCCAAGTAATGAGGATGACTGGTCAACCGAATATCTAGACGCCATTATATCTTTTAAAGTTGTTGATGATGTAATTGACGCAATAAATCATATTGAGCGCTATGGATCTGGCCATACAGATAGCATTATTTCTCAAGATAAAAGTGCAGTGGATAAATTTATCAAAGAAGTGGATAGCGCGATTGTGATGCACAACACATCTACTCAATTTGCCGATGGTGGAGAATTCGGAATGGGCGCTGAAATTGGCATTGCAACAGGACGTATTCACGCTAGAGGACCTGTTGGTGCGATGCAATTAACCAGTTATAAATATGTTGTTAGAGGAAATGGCCAGACAAGGCCTTAAGTTATTTGTATTAAGATTTTAATGACTGAATAATCTTATTTAGAGTTTTACTAGGCCTCATTGCAGCTTCTGCTAATTCTTTATTTGGGTGATAGTAACCACCAATATCAATTACTTTGCCTTGATTAATATTTAGCTCATTAACAATGATTTCTTCATTATCACAAAGTTCTCGGTTTAATTTTAAGAATATTTTGCGGAGTTCCTCGTCAGCTGATTGCTCAGAAAGAGCCTGAGACCAATATACTGCAAGATAAAAATGACTATGTCGATTGTCTAGTTCGCCCACTTTTCTTGAAGGAGATTTATTGTTTTCTAGTATCATTGCATTGGCTTTGTCGAGTGTTTCAGAGAGGATCTGAGCTCTTTGGTTATTTGTTTTTTTTGCAAGGTCTTCAATGGATACCATGATGGCAAGAAACTCACCAAGCGAATCCCATCGAAGGTGACCTTCCTTAACAAATTGACTCACATGTTTGGGCGCTGAGCCTCCAGCACCTGTTTCATAGAGTCCCCCGCCTGCCAACAACGGAACTATTGATAGCATCTTAGCGCTTGTGCCGAGTTCTAAGATGGGGAATAAGTCAGTTAAATAATCTCTTAAGACGTTTCCAGTGACAGAGATAGCATTTTTTCCTGAATTTATTAAATGCAAAGTTTCTTGCATGGCTTTATGGGGTGATAATATAGATATGTTTGCATTATTAAGTTTATTTTTATTCAAATACTTTTGCACGTAGTCGATCAGTATTTTGTCATGAGATCTATCCTCATCTAACCAAAATATTGTGGTGAAATTAGTTGTTTTGAATCTTCCTATTGCCAGTTCAATCCAATTATTGATCGCAGCTTCCTGTGTTTGACACATTCGCCATATATCTCCTTTTTTAACATCATGTTCTATCAATATTTCACCATCTTGATCAATTATCTGGATTATTCCTGGTGATGATATTTCGAATGTCTTGTCGTGAGAGCCATATTCTTGAGCTTTTTTCGCCATTAACCCAATATTTGCCACATTACCCATTTTGGTTACATCAAAAGCGCCATATTTCTTACAAAAATTTATAACTTCTTGATAAATACGCGCATAACATCTATCAGGTATTAATGCTTTTGTGTCATGCAGTTTTCCATCTGGTCCCCACATTTGACCTGATGATCTTATGGTTGCAGGCATTGAAGCGTCAATTATAACATTGCTGGGTATGTGTAGATTGGTTATTCCTTTTTCAGAATCAACCATTGCAAGTGGTGGTTGCCTCTTATAGATTTTGGTTATGTCATTTTCAATCTTAGAGCGTTGATCTTTAGGTAAAGATTTTATTTTTAAATAAACATCTCCAATTCCATTATTCTCTTCTACGCCGATTTTTTTGAATATTTGTTCGTTTTCTTTGAATGCTTCAGCGTAATAGGCTTTGACTGCGTGCCCAAAAATTATGGGATCAGAGACTTTCATCATTGTCGCTTTAAGGTGGAGGGATAACAGAACATTTTCATCTTTCGCGGATTGGATTTCGCTGAGGAAGAAAGTAATCAGTTTCTTGATATCAATTCTGGCGGCGTCAATTACATCATTTTTTTCGGCTGTTATGCCTTCTTTTAGAATAACATTGTTGCCGTTATTTTTTCTTAACTCTATTCTTAAGTTACTGGGTTTTTCGATAATTAGAGATTTCTCAGATGAATAAAAGTCACCATCATGCATATGAGCAACATTTGTCATTGAATCTGATTTCCATTCTCCCATTGTGTGAGGATTATTCTTAGCGAACTGTTTAACTGCGTCAGCCACTCTTCTATCTGAATTACCTTCTCTTAAGATAGGATTTACAGCACTACCTAGAATTTTTGAATATTTTTTTTGAATATCTTGTTCGTGCTCGTCTTTTGGTTTTTCAGGATAATCTGGAATTTTGTAACCTTGCTTTTGCAATTCAGTTATTGCAGATTTGAGTTGAGGTATTGAGGCGCTGATGTTAGGAAGTTTTATTATGTTAGCGTTAGGTTTCTTAACCAACTTTCCTAATTCGACGAGATCATCGTTTATTCTTTGTTCGGAAGTAAGAAAGTCAGGAAAATTGGAGATTATTCTTCCAGAAAGTGAAATGTCACGAGTTTCAATTCTAATATTTGCTTGTTCGGCGAATGATTTGATAATTGGCAACAAAGAGTAAGTTGCTAGAGCAGGTGCTTCATCTGTTTTTGTATATATGATTTGAGATGATAAGGTCATAGGATTGTATACTCCAGATTATATAGATATCTTCTCAATAATTTGGGTTGGCGTATCAGTCTTCCTGTAATAACCATGTCTTTTCTTCATTCTTTTGTACACGTTGTCTCTTTTAGTTTTAGTATCAAACCATTTTTGTTTTGACCAATTTTCACCAAGAATTTTTCTTAAGCTATCCCCTTCAAGAAGCATTATTTTTATCCCGTATTTCTTATTTTTTATTGATGTATTTTCGGAATTCGAATTATGTGAGTGGCAGTAATTCATAAATCTTCTCTGTGAAGGAGCAGCATTATAACTTACATTCTAATCGGTAATCAAAGTGATCCTTGTTTTATCATTTTGAATAACCTCAAAAACCTATCACTAAACATACTCGACTGATTATGCATAAAAAGCATAAGCATGACGTTTAATCCCGATATCAATGCAAAGAATTCAAGGATAGACATGCCGTAAGTCAAACTAATAATAGCTAGTAGTGAGGCCGATACCATAAATAATGCATTGAGGATATTGTTAGCCGCAATGATTCTTGAGAGATATTTGATATTCGCTTGTTCTTGAATTGTCGCGTAAAATGGAACGCTAAAGATCCCACCACATGCACCGATCATGATCAAATCAAAAATGATACGCCAATTATCTTTTTGAGTGATAAATATTTCCACATTCATCAATTGAGTTAAGTTATTTGTATTAGTTGAAAAGTACAAGTCTAGCGTAAATAGACTTAATCCAACTGCACCGATTGGCACAATACCTATTTCTACGCGATTTTTCGAAAGTTTCTCGCACACCAATGAACCAATTCCTATGCCTATAGCAAATGCTGCAAGGAGAAGTGTTGTAACCGTCTCATTCCCGCTAAGAACATTGAGTGTGTAAGCTGGAATTTGAAGTGTAATTGCTGAACCGAAGAACCAGAACCAAGAAATACCAATAATACAAAGAAAAACTTCTTTTTTTTCTTTACTGAAGCTCATGATCTTGAATATTTCTGAGAGAATATTCCAATTTATCTTTAAGGATGGATCGGTGGCTTCTGTTTTTGGTATTTTACGGCTAGATGCGTAACCAAGGATTGATATCAAAAGTAAGCAAATAGCCAGCGGATAATCGTTATTCTGTCCCATTGAGACAGCAATTCCACCCACTATTAGACCCAAAATAATCGCAATATATGTCCCTGATTCTACAAGTGCATTACCACCAATAAGTTCGTTTGAGGTTAATTTTTGCGGAATATAGGCATATTTTACAGGTCCAAATAGAGATGATTGGAATCCCATAAGGAATAATATAAATAACAAGGAAGGGTAGTTTTTGGTATAGAGAGCAAAAGTTGCGAATATCATTAATGCAATCTCGAGTAATTTAATACGTCGAATTAGAAATGACTTTTCTAGTTTGTCTGCCAGCTGACCGGCGATTGCTGAAAATAAAAAGTAAGGAAGAATAAATAACGCACCAGCCACGTTTGCAATTTGACTGGCATTAAGACCAAAAACTTCTATACCTTTAAAAGTTAAAAGGATTATTAGACCGTTACGAAAAATATTGTCATTAAATGCACCAAGAAATTGCGTAACAAAAAAAGGAGAGAATCGATTCTGTTTTAGTAGGGTAAATTGATTAAATTTACCGATAGAGTCATTTTTTGGGTGCATCCGTAATGATCTATTATTCAGTTGTATTCCAGAATAATGTTATCTTCCTTGTAATCCGGAGAAAAAATATCACTCAACCTATAAGTGCGAGTATCATCTGAGTTGTCATCTGCATTGTTCTCCATACCTGGCTGTATTGGGAGTCTGTGAGTTTGTTCGGTTAGTGTTTGCACAAAAGTATTTGCAGAATTTGGAGCAGCATTACCTGTAGCTGAGAATATTTGATCAGGGGTTATGCTTGAAGAATTATAATAATGTGCATTGCTGCGTCGATCCATGGTTAGGGTTGCTCCTTCTAATGAAGCGCCAATAAATAAACCTCTGCTTCTTGAGTAGGAGTAGATTTCAGCATTAAATCTTAGGTCAGTAGCTGCAGCAGTATGTCTTCCTATGGGCCCAGCTGCTATTGAAGCATCAGCGCCAAGAGTTAATTTACCATTACTGATGCCTTCAACACCTTTGCGAGTTTTAAATACCAAAATGCTATCAGTTGATTGCATACCCAATTGAAGTCCTACACTTCCACCAGTAAGAGTAATAAAGGACGGGTTGCTCCACGAATTATCTGTGTTTCTGACAACGATTATACCTTTACCTCTTCGGGCACCTAGTATTGCTCCAATTTTTTTAACATTTGGAAATACTGCAATAGCATATGCCCTTGATAACAAGGCGGGAGGTATTGATTGTTCGGGAATACGTAGGATTTGATCAATTACATCGGTGGCATCGGCAACACGTTTTTCTTGAGTATTGGTAGCTGAATTTACATTTGATGAAAATATAATGAATATGATGGAAATTATTGATATAAGTTTTGTATTCATTTTGTTACCTAAATTATACCTTATGTTTTACAGAGCGCTATCGTCTGTTTCTTCTGTTCTAATTCTTATTGCTTGTTCTAGATTTTTTACAAATATCTTTCCATCACCAACTTTTCCGGTTTTTGCATTGTTTATGATGGCTTCTATTACTTCTTCGAGGCGATCATCACTAACTGCAATATCAATTTTTGTTTTTGGTAAGAAATCGACAACGTATTCGGCGCCCCTGTAGAGTTCAGTGTGTCCTCTTTGCCTACCGAAGCCTTTTACTTCAGTTACGGTCATTCCATTAATTCCAATTTCGCTTAATGCGTTACGGACATCATCGAGTCGGAAAGGTTTAATAATTGCTGTTAGAAGTTTCATTAGTAAATCCTGAAATCTATTGTTTTTCCAATTATAAGTCTTATTTTGCTTGATATCAGCTTAATTGATGGATTTTTATCTACAAAATTTATGGATGACTCTCTTTTTGGTTGGTATGATTTGATTAATTTATGAACAATATAAATACAAGTTTTATTCGGAAAGACAGCTTGATATACAACGGTTTTGCCCTTTTATATTCAATAGTCATATACATCATAGGTATCATTGGGTTATTTCATCCAAATATAGCTATTAATATAATTTCCACAATTTTGTTGGCACACGGTATGATTATTGCCGCATATCTTGTGCATGAATGTGGTCATAATCTTATTTTTAAAAAAATGCAACACAACACTTATCTTGGTAGGATTTTGACTTGGTTCTGCGGGGCTTCTTATGGCACCTATGAGGATATTAGATACAAACATTTTCGGCATCATGTTGATAATGATGATGTAGTATGGTTTGACTATGAAGGTTTCTTTAAGGGTCACCCAAGAATCTTAAAGCTGACTCAAACATTAGAATGGTTTTATATCCCAGCACATGAAATTATTATGCATATTCTTATGGCTTTTTGTTCGTTTATTATCCCTGAAAGACGCGATCAAAGAATTAGGAATACAAGTGTCCTGCTTGTTAGGGGTTCTTTATTTATCTATGTTGCTACCAATTATACAAAAGTTGCTCTTTGTTACATTATTGCTTATTTACTAATGATTACAGTCTTAAGGTTTATGGACAGTATCCAGCATGACTACAGTTATAATTTAACTCTTTATAGCAATCAAAGACCTGAGCGAAAAGGTAATTTTGAATGGGAACAGGAACATACATTTAGCAATCCAATTTCTATACGCATCCCTTCTTTGAATTGGCTAGTATTAAACTTTGGTTTTCACAATGCACATCATTCGGATATGACAATACCTTGGTATAGGCTCCCACTTAAACACCAACAATTATTCGGTAGTAATTCTCAATGTCATGTTCCATTTAAGGCTCAGTTGAAGATTTTTCATAAGCAACGAGTTAACAGAATAATTGACAATCATGATGAGAACAGCCCAAGCGGCCACGATTATTTGCTTGCAGCAAGAAAAGCTGAAGTTTCTGGCGGTAATGCCGCATCATTTTTGACTTCTTTTTAATTCTTAGGTCCAGGTGAAGAGGGCAAAGCTGCAGCAGAATTTGTTGGCAGCAATTGTTGTTGAAGTAAGCGTAGGTTTATTTTGAATTTTTGCTGGTTCAAGAATTTCAACCGAGGAATAAAATTATGAAATTGCTTAAATATATATCAATTATTGCTGTCATTGGCTTCATCTTGGTCTCAGTTTTGACAAGAGTTCCAGCTGTTCAAGATCGTCTACTTTTTGGTATTATTCAAAGCATAGGTAGCTCAACTGCTGATCTAAATGATGATTCATTATCCGCTGTTGTGTGCGGCTCTAGATCTCCATTTCCATCTCCAGGAAGGGCGCAAACGTGTGTCTTAGTAAATGCAGGCGGTAATTATTATGTTGTCGATATTGGAGACGGTAGTGCAGTAAATCTCAATAATTGGAGAATAGATGCAAATAAGATTCGTGCAACCTTACTAACTCATCTCCACTCAGATCACATTTCAGACCTTGCAGATCTGCATTTAATGACATGGATTAATACCTCTCACTCAAAGCCTATGGATGTTTATGGCCCTGAAGGAGTTGAGTTAGTAACTCAAGGTTTTGAGGATGCATATCAGTTGGACTATCAATATAGATATGAGCATCATGGTAATGAAATAGCGCCAAAAGATATTGCTGGGTTTAATCCTTTTCCGATAAATTTATCAAACCCAGTCATTATTGACGAAGATGGCTTGAAGGTGACAGCCTTCAAGGTAACTCATGATCCAATTGATCCTGCTTTAGGATTTCGTTTTGATTATAAAGGGAGATCAATTGTTATTAGTGGAGATACTATTTACGACGAAAATTTAATTAAACATGCAAAAGATGCTGATGTTTTATTTCATGAAGCGCAAGCAAATCATCAATTGGATATTATGAGAAAAGCTTTAGCAAACAATAAAGGACTAGTCACAATTCTAAATGACATTGAGACTTACCATACAACACCTATAGATGCGGCTAAGGCAGCAAACTTGGCTAATGTAGACCATTTATTTTTTTATCATTTAACTCCAGCACCAAGAAATAATTTAACAGAGAGAATGTTTTTTCGAGGAGTCAGTGACATCAGGAAAGAATGGAGCTCTACAAATGATGGCACTATGGTTGTTTTACCATTAGACTCAGATGAAATAATTATTACCGAGATAAATTAATGGATGTAAAAAATAAAAGAGTTGTAGTCACTGGTGCAGCTAGCGGTATTGGTAAGGCTCTATGTGAAGCTTTTCATCAAGCAGAAGCTCGGTTTTGCAAAAATTAAAAATATACCAATCGCTCTGGGGCATGGAGCAACGCATACCTGGTAAAACTGAACCAACAATCAAACAAAGCTTTGAGAAGGTAAAAGAAGCTCAATTTGATGGTATGTGCATTGATTTAGCTGTTCACGAGATTGAGCAATTTCAAGAAACAAAAGATTTGTATGAAGAATTTAATCTTGAGTGTATGGTTAATGCTTTCCCGTATAATCCTTCTGATATGAAGCCTTTGATGAATATGGCTAAGGATTTTAATGCTTCTTTGGTTAATGTCATTAGTGGTGTGACTCCCTTAGTACCGATTGAGGCGATCCCTTTAGTTAAAAGATGGATGGATGAAGCAGCGGAATTAGAAATAAAAATTCTTTTTGAAACACATAGAGACAGTCTATTAAATGATCTATTCTTTACGATCCAATTGATGGATTTGGTGCCTGAAATGAGGTTGTGTGCAGATTTATCTCATTTTGTGATAGACCGGGAATTAAGATTACCTTTACCAAAAAGAGATGATTTATTGATGAAAAGAATTTTGGGAAGATCTGATTGCTTGCAAGGAAGGGTGGCAAATCGTGAACAAATCCAAATACAGATTGATTTTCCTCAGCATCAAGAATGGGTTGTACAATTTAAAAATTGGTGGAAGCAAGGAATAAAGAATTGGCGTAATAGGAATGATGAGAATGCTGAACTTATTTTCTTGTGTGAATTGGGCCCTCGTCCATACGCAATGACAGACAAGAATCAAGAGGAATTGTCGGATCGCTGGGAAGAGGCGCTTAAGATAAGGGCTTGGATCGAGAAAATTTGGCAAGAAGTCGGGCAAGAATAAACATAATTGTAATTAATTTCTTTAAAATATAAGGATGAATTTGTGGGTGATTTAAAAAATAAAACAATATTTATTTCAGGTGGCAGTAGAGGTATAGGTCTTGAGATAGCGAAACGCGCAGCGAAGGATGGCGCAAACATAATTATTGCGGCTAAAACGGCGGAACCGCATCCAACATTACCTGGCACCATCTATTCAGCGGCGGAAGAAATTAACAATGCAGGAGGAGAGGCTTTGCCAGTTGTCTGTGATATACGCTATGAAGATCAAGTTAAATCCGCAGTAGAAGCAGGTGTTGAGAGGTTTAGTGGCATTGATGTCTGTATAAACAATGCGAGCGCAATTTCACTGACACCAACTTTGAAAACTTCGATGAAACGATTTGATTTGATGCAACAAATCAATATCAGAGGCACATTCTTGGTCTCAAAGACTTGTATTCCATATTTAGAGAAATCTGATAATCCGCACATCTTAAATTTATCGCCACCTCTAAATCTAACTGCCAGATGGTTTGCGCCGCACTGTGCTTATACAATTGCAAAATATGGAATGAGCATGTGTGTTTTGGGAATGGCTGAAGAGTTTAAAGAACAAGGTATTGCTGTTAATGCGTTATGGCCAAGAACTGCAATCGCAACGGCTGCTGTGAAGAATTTATTGGGTGGAGATGAGATGATAAAGCACTCAAGGATCCCTGAAATTATGGCAGATGCTGCCTATTGTATATTAACCAAAGATAGCACAGAATTTACTGGTCAATTCTGCATTGATGATGAAATTTTAGGTGAATCAGGCATATCAGATCTAAGACCATATTCAGTCCAACCTGGTGCTGATCTTGTGCCAGATTTTTTCTTGGATTAGATAGAATTTTTATGAGTTATAGACAAAAAAGATTCGAAGGTACAAGAGATGTTTTAGGGCCTCATCAATTTGATGTGATGCGTTTAGATGGGTATCTTAAAACTGCTGTTGAAAATTATGAAGGTCCCATAGATATTAAACAATTTAAGGGTGGTCAATCCAATCCAACTTACCTAATTAAAACACCAACGAAAAAATATGTTCTAAGACGCAAGCCGCCAGGAAATCTTCTTAAATCTGCTCATGCTGTTGATCGTGAATTTAGAGTAATTCAGGCTCTAAGTGGAGTGAATTTTCCTGTTCCAGAACCTTATGTATATTGTGATGATGAATCGATAATTGGTACGGTCTTTTATGTCATGGAGTTTGTTGAAGGACGGATATTTTGGGATCTTGATATGCCTGATAGTAACTCCCATGAGAGAGCGGCAATTTATGATGATCTTA
>Ga0208766_1000965_pt1 | contig 15752 bp, 20 predicted proteins | sample ETN01SmetaG_3_FD_185792 | JGI IMG/M metagenome (GOLD analysis project Ga0208766, IMG submission 185792) | Marine microbial and viral communities from oxygen minimum zone, Eastern Pacific Ocean - ETNP2014F12-01SV263 (SPAdes) (version 2) | ecosystem: Environmental > Aquatic > Marine > Oceanic ... | reverse complement strand
AAAGGGACGGCTAATCGTGAAGGAGATTATGAAACACACGGAGCACCCTTACCTCAGGAAGAAATAGACGAAACAAAAGAGCTAATTGGACTTCCATCTGAATTATTTTATGCGCCTAAGGAAGCAATTAAACATTTTCAAAATCGATTTCCTAAACTGAGGGAAAAAATTCAAACTTGGAAAGAGAATTTAAATTCAACTCTAGAAAACCCCGATTTAAGAATATTGTGGGATCAGACGATAGGAGGAACATTACCAGATATATCCTTACCTGAATTCACTTCGGGAGACTCCATGGCTACCCGAAAAGCATTTGGGACTACTTTAGATCATTTTGCTGCACAATTACCTAATATCACAGGTGGTTCGGCTGATTTGGAGCCATCAAACTATACAGGTAATTTTGCTAAAAATTATGGCGATTTTTCAAAAGAAAATCCAAAAGGAAGAAATCTAGCATTTGGTGTCCGAGAATTTCCCATGGCTACTATTATGAATGGGATGGCACTTCATGGTGGTGTGATTCCATTTGGCGGGACTTTTTTAGTTTTTGCAGATTATGAACGCCCTGCATTAAGACTTGCTGCATTGCAGGGAACTCGGGTCATACATGAGTTTACACATGATTCTTTTTATGTTGGCGAAGATGGCCCCACCCATCAACCCATTGAGCACGCAATGGCTTTACGAACCATTCCAAATTTCAATGTTTTTCGGCCAGCAGATGCAAAAGAAACAGCCGCTTGTTTTAAATATGCACTCGAAAGTGATTCAACCCCATCTGCTTTATTGCTGACACGCCAAGGGCTACCAGTATTAAATATGACACAAAAAAATATTTCAAATGGTGTGTCAAAAGGTGCTTACATTGTTCAGGATTGTGAAGGTGACCCAGAACTCATTTTTTTAGCAACCGGTTCTGAAGTATCATTAGCGATTGCAACCGCAGATTTAATGAATGAAAAACGAATTCGGGTTATTAGTATTCCATGTATGGAAATATTAGAATCCCAACCAGATACATATATAAACGAATTGATTCCGCCAGGGGGTGTAATGAAAATTTCTATCGAAGCCGGTATAACTTTTGGGTGGGAAAAATATATTGGTCCGAATGGTCTATCCATTGGGATCGATCATTATGGTGCTTCGGCACCTGCTGTAGATTTAGAGAGTGAATTTGGGTTCACAGCTAAACAAGTTGAGCAAAAAATAAGAAACCATTTAAAAAAATTATTATAACAATATTAACGTCAAAAATGTTTAGATCATTCACCCTATAGACTATAATACTTAAACACTTAATAATGAAAATACATATTGCTACAGACCATGCTGGATTAGACCTGAAAAATATCATTCGGGATTATTTGATCTCAAAAGGGCATGAAGTCAAAGATCACGGTGCCCATGAATATGATGCACTAGATGATTATCCTGACTACATTTTTCCCTGCGCTAAAGCGGTAGCATCCGACCTTGAAAGTCGCGGAATTATTTTAGGTGGTTCGGGACAGGGGGAAGCCATGGCAGCTAACCGGGTCAAAGGTGTTCGGGCGGCAGTATTTTATAATGGTCCAGTAGAAATAGTCAAACTCTCCCGAGAGCACAACAATGCAAATATCCTATCTTTGGGTGCTCGTTTTATGACAAAAGATGAAATTTATGATATAATTGAAATGTGGTTGGACGAACCATTTGGAGGCGGGCGTCATCAACGGCGAATTGATAAATTAGATAGTTAGATAAGATTCTTTTTCTCAATTTGGAATCAATTAAAAAGCCCCCTGTATTCAGGGGGCTTTTTCGATATTTTATAAATATCTATGTGAGATGAAAATCCCACATCAATGTGAAAGACTACTTAGGTGTTACGTTAAGTGCAATCGGGCCTTTGTCGCCAGTGCCCTCTTCATACTCAACTTCTTGTCCATCTTTCAAAGATTTGAATCCTTCCATGATTATATTGCTCATGTGAACGAAAAGATCTTTTCCACCATCTTCAGGGGAAATAAATCCAAATCCTTTAGCATCGTTGAACCATTTTACGGTTCCTGTTTTTACATCACTCATTTTTTTACCTTTTGTTATTTGAGTTTATAAGATTGTTAATACCCCTAGCCCTCAATTGAAAAGACTCCACCACAAAAAAATAGAAGGGTGTTCAAGAGGGTACTAGAATAATACATCACTCAAAAAATCAAATTCCTTCAGAATAAGGGGACACAAATTTAATTATTAGGGTTATTAAGATACAATAAAACTTTCTAGGGCTGATATTAGTGAAAATATGTCAACTCAAGGTGCACATTTCGTATTTGACAAAGAAATTTATAATTTGCCTGAAGTGAGCTTTGAATAAAAGATTAAAGATATTTACTATCAATAGTGACTAAAAAAATAAGGTTTATTGAAGATTTAATAGATCACTGTGTCCATGAATATGATGCTTTAGGTGACTATCTCGATTTTATTCTTTCCTGCGTAAAAGCGGTGGCTGAAGAACCTAAAAGTAAGGGGATTATCTTAGGGGGTCTGGATAGGGTGAAGCCATCCATGGCAGCCAATTGTGTGAAAGGGGTCAGAGCGGCTGTGTTTTATAATGGTCCCACGGAAATTGTAAAACTGTCTCGGGAACACAATAACGCAAGTATCCTGTCTTTAGGAGCACGCTTTATGTCAAAAGATGAATTTTATGAGGTGATAGAAATGTGGTTAGAAGAACCTTTTGAAGGTGGGCGACATCAAAGGCGGATTGATAAATTGGATGAATAAAAAAATAGCCCTCCGTCAGATAGCGGAAGGCTATTTTAGATATAATATCTACGTGAGAGAATGAATCTCTCCCGTGATTCAGACAGACTACTTTGGAATTACGTTAAGTGCAACCGGACCTTTTTCTCCAGTTCCTGCTTCGTAATCAACAGCTTGTCCATCTTTCAAGGTTTTAAATCCTTCCATGACAATATTGCTCATGTGAACGAATAGATCTTTTTCACCATCTTCTGGGGAAATAAATCCAAATCCTTTAGAATCGTTGAACCATTTGACGGTTCCTGTTTTTACTTCACTCATTTTTTACCTTTAATTTTTGAGTTTATAAGATTGTTAATACCCCTAACCCTCAGTTGAAAAGACTACACCAAAATAAAATAGAAAGGTGTTCAAGAGGGTACTACAAATAATACTTCACTTAATAAATCAATTTCCTCCAAAAAAAGGGGTGCGAAATATAAGTATAATGGATATGATTAAAATATTTTAATTATGATGTATAAAATCATGCAATAAAGTCGGTTAATTTAAATTGAACTTAAGTATTTGTCCAAAATATCGGGAATTGAAAAATTGTTTTCCAATTCCATTTTAAATGTTTTATGTACATAATTCCCGGATTCATCTAAATGATATAATTGAGAAAACTTTTCTTTCCCATTAGAAATTTCACTTAGGGCATTGATAAGCGTATCAACATCTTCCATTTTATTATAAATACCAAAAGAAGCACGAACCATTCCAGCGAGCAGTTTATATTTTGATTCGATTTCATCTTGATTCATGTCCTCAATCGCATCCAGCATATCGTCCAATATCAATTCCTTTACATAGGGATGGGCGCAAAAACATTCATTCCGTACTGCTATATTAAAATAATCATTCAGTACAGCTGCGGTCAAACCATGGTGCATTCCTTTTATATTGAATGAAATTGAACCGGCCCTGGTACATTTATAAACATCTGTTTCGCCATAAATAACCATATCTGGGTTTTCTAACATGCGTTTCAAAGCAGAGTTCACCAAAATTTCTTCATCTTCATAAATCACATCCATACCTATACGATCTAAGATTTCGATCGCTGTGGCTAAACCTATGGCACCTGGGATATTTGGCGTTCCCGCTTCTTCTCTGTCCGGGAAATAATCTTTAATTAAATAATTATCAACAAATACATCTTCTACCATACCACCGCCCACTTCTTCAGGTTCGATGGCTAATAGAATATCTTTCCTGCACACAACCACGCCCGGCGCACCGGGGACATAGGTTTTATGCCCGGAAAAAACAAAAGCATCTATATTTCGATTCGGATTTTTATGGTCTGACATTTTTATCGGCATATGAGCCGCCGTTTGGGCGCCATCAATTAAAACAAGTGCACCATATTTATGCGCTAACTCAGCAATGTCATAAATTGGATTAATGATTCCTGTCACATTACTAATACCAGTTATAGCTACATAATTAACGCGCTCGCCATATTTTTGAAGATTTTCTTTCAAGGCATCGATATTCAAACAGCCGGGTTGGCCTGAAGAATGAATTTTTAGGGGGGTATGAACCACTTTCCCTGCATGCTTACGATGGGGGAGATCATTGGAATGGTGTTCCATAATGGAAACTAGGACAATATCTTTATCTGGTCGATAATCTCGAAAAACTCTGGCAAGGCGATTAATACCAGCCGTTGTTCCACTTCCTGTAAAAAAGCAGGTGTATTCTTCTGGATTAGCACCCAAAAATGATAAAACTCTATCATGAGCCCATTGGTACTGGGTTGTTGAAATTTTGGCAGAAAAATGAAGCAAACTATGGGAATTAGCATAATGGTTTAAAAATTTTTCAACTAAATCGTAAACTTTTCTCATCATAAGTGTTGATGCAGTTGAGTCCAAATACACTCGTTTGGTTTTACGACCATCTGCCAGTGTATACACTGTATCAAGTCCTATAAAGTCATTTTGTACTTTAGCAAGTAATGATGTTTTTGGTGTTGTCATAAGGTGAAAAAATATCAATAAAATGTTGAATTGAATTTAATGTACCATGGTGATAATCTTATTATAGTCATTTTGCGTATTCATGTTTGTAAAAAAGTCATCATCGCCAAAATTGATTTGATGAAGATTTATATTTTCTAATAGTTTTATTAAACTGTAATTCTCATTCTGAATTTCATTCTCTAATATGGGTACCATCCGTTTATGATAAAAACCGCATGTCACTTGTGTTTTACCATTTGCTTTGGGAATGATGGCATTGATATTTTCAGTTTTGGATACCCAAAGCGTTTCAAAAACACTTTTCGAAATTAAGGGCAGATCACAGGAAAGAAGAAAAATCCAATCTGTTTTTGAATTTTTAAGAGATGTGTAGAGTCCATTTATGGGCGCATTAATACTCAATTCATCGTGCATAAATGGATAGGAGATTGAATGGGGTTTTGCTTTGCCAACAATTACTCGATTTTCAAATATGTCACAGACATTCCAAATTTTATCCAAGACGGTTTGGTTGTTAATCTTTGCTTTCCATTTTGGGAATCCAAATCGTTCACTTTTGCCACCAATGAGAATGAAAACAGTTGCTGGGATTGTTTTATTATTCATTTTATGTTTATTCTTTTTGTTTTAAATATAATATATTCTTTATATATTAAAATCTTAATATATAAGAAATTTAATCTTTGTGAGGTAAAATAATGACAAAATCAATCTCAACAGAATTTATTCAAATGGCTGCCCGAATTTTAAAAACACTTGGGCATCCCGACCGCATTAAAATTGTTGAATATTTAGAAGACGGTGAAAAAACTGTTGGGCAAATTCAGCGAGAATTTAACCTGCTTCAGCCAGTAACCAGCCAGCATCTTAAAGTTATGTTTGACCGGGACATTGTTACCTTTCGCCAAGAAGGGACTCGTTATTATTATTCGTTGGCGAATAAATTTATTACAAAAATCCTTGACTGCATGAGTGAAGTCCAAGATAAGTTGAATTCAGGAGAATGGGATTTTGACCTTAGTATAACAAGCAACCAAGAGGAAGTAGCATGAGTGATATAGCATATGATCAAGAATTGGATTGTAAAGGAATGAATTGTCCTTTGCCCATCCTAAAAACAAAAAAACAAGTAGATACAATGGATGAGGGGCAAGTATTAAAAATGGTGGCTACCGATCCAGGTTCAATCAATGATATGAACGCTTGGACACGGCGAACCGGGAATGAATTGTTATCGCACAATGTAGAAGATGGGATATATACTTTTTACATAAAAAAATCATAATATACCTTTCAAAATCCTAAATCTTACCCAATCACTTACAAAGGAGTAAATCATGAGTGAACAGAAGAAAATGGCTCTTATTGCGTCCCAAGGAACTTTGGATTGGGCTTATCCGCCTTTTATATTGGCATCCACTGCAGCCGCTATGGATATGGAAGTTCAAATCTTTTTTACATTCTATGGATTAACATTATTGAAAAAAGATATTAAGGCAAAAGTGGCGCCAGCTACGAATCCTGCCATGCCAATGAAAATGCCATTTGGTCCAAAAGGATTTCAGGATTTCGAATGGCCCATGCCAAATGTATTAATGGGGAATATGCCTGGATTTGAAACAATGGCTACATCTCTTATGAAACAAACATTCAAAAATAAAGGGGTAGCCACGATTGAAGAACTTCGCGAAATGTGTGTTGAGTCCGGTGTAAAACTTATTGGGTGTCAAATGACCATGGATGTTTTTGGATTTGAAAAAGGAGAATTCATTGATGGTGTTGATGTGGGCGGTGCGGCCACCTTTTTAGAGTATGCTGCAGAAGCAGATATTCAATTATTTGTATAAAATATAAAGGGAAATAAAATGTCAGAAGATGGAAAAGTAACCATATTTGTAACATCAGGGCCGGATACACCCCAACGATGTGCGACACCGTTCTATATGGCGAGTGTAGCATCAGCCATGGATAATGAAGTTATGATCATTTTTCAAATTGATGGTGTACTACTTATGAAAAAAGGTGAAGCTGATGCGCTTTATGCGAAAGAAGGTGGGAAATCTGTTATGGATTTTATTAGAGATGCGAAAGAAGCCGATGCGGAAATGTATGTCTGTTCTGCAGCCTTACAACTTCATGATATGACAGAAGATGATTTGATAGAAGAATGTGATGGTGTTGTTGGTGCTGCGTTTATGACCGATGAAGGTCTTGAAAGTGATATGGTATTAACTTATTAAAAGGGGAATATAATGTCTGAACTAAAAAATTGTATGTTGCCGGACGATCTTTCCTATCATGTGGATTTCAATGTATGGATAAAAAAGAATGATGATGGAACAATAGATTTAGGTATGACAGATATTGCCCAATCTTTGGCCGGAGCCATGCTTCATTGCCGTCCCAAAAAAGTGGGAAAATCTGTTAAAAAAGGAAAAAGTATTGCTACGGTTGAAAGTGGAAAATGGGTTGGCCCGGTTAAAACACCATTTGCAGGTGAAATCATCGCAAAAAATGATGCTGTAGAAAGTGATGCAACAGTTTTGAACAGGAGTCCTTATAAACTAGGGTGGATCGTCCGCATTCATCCCAGTGATTATGATGGTGATTCTGGTGAATTGGTTAGGGGTGACGACGCTATTTCGGGCTTTGATATCTACATGACCGAAAAAGAAATGGGTGAATGTATCCATTGCGAAGGTTTTGAAGGTTAATTGAAAGCTATTCTGAATTTTGGGAAAAATGACACTTAGGGTTTTTACACATCCTGCTTGTACCGAATGCGGGCCTGCAGTTGAGATGGCATGGAGGTTAACTAAATTAAATGATAATCTAAATTTAGAAACCGTAAAATTGGAAAATAAAACAGGATTATCAAAAGCAAAGGAGGTAGGAATCAAAACAATTCCAACCTTGATATTTTATGAAGGAGAAGAAGAATTAAAGCGAATTGTGGGCCTGCCTGAAAAAGTTCAATTGGAAAACTCATATCAAGAATTAAGTGGTTCAAAACTTTAGGAAAAAATATGTCAATATATAAAGATGCCAAATACATGGATGTTCCTTACGAGAAAAAGGAAAAACTTTTTCATGAAGTAAAGGATGATATGCGTTATGACCACAATTTATACGGATGCTATGAATGTGGAATTTGTGTGGCTGCATGCCCTTCTGCACGATTTTATGATTTTAGCCCTCGAGTTTTTGCTCAAATTATGGCTAGAGAAGATGTGGATTCATTTTATGAATTATTAAATGATAGTGTATGGGATTGTTCACAATGTTATTCTTGTACAAGGTGCCCACGTCAAAATAATCCTGGTGGTATTATTCTCATGATGCGTGATGCGGCTGTTCGCGCTGGATTGCAATCAGCCAAGGACGCTCTTCAGGCATATAGTCGAATTATTTATAAAGTGATGTCCACTGGTACACAGGTTGCACCAGATATGCTCCAGCCTGATTTTTTCCCGGATTGGGGGACAGATGTAAAAGCTGTGGCTGAAAATTTGGATGTTTGGCGCCGAGCAATTCCACCAGAAACCCTGCATACCACTGAACTTGCCTGGGATGTATCTGAAAAAACCCGATTAGAACTCTATATGATTTGGAAGTTAACAGGGAATCTGGAACTCATCGAAGGGATCGATGAAGGCATTTATATGATTTTAGAAGAAGTAATGGAAGAACTATTGGAAGACAATGGGTATGATATTGATGATTTCGATAATATTTTAGAAGATTAAGGAGTAAACCATGTCAGTTACATCACAAGCGCCTGCTGTTCATACGGATTCTAAAGTTCCTTTGAAAGAATTTGTCCGAGAAGGTAAACCTCCCACAGAAGATTATCGTGAACAATTATTTGAATTAGAGGCGAAAGGCGAATTGAAAGTCCATCGCGTGCCCGAACCTATTGTGGAAGTGGAAACTAAATTTGGCCGAAAAAAGAAAATTCCAATTGAGCATACGTGGCATCATAAATCCTGTGGACAATGTGGGCATATCCCCGGTTATTCTACCGCAATTTTCTGGTTACATCGCCAATTCGATTTGGATTACTATGATCCGAAAGATCAATCATCCTGCACGGCATGGAATTATTATGCATCATCAACATCCAATTCAGCAGCACAAGCAGCGGTGGCAGTTCGGAATTTTTCTCAAGCAAAATTAGATGGATATTTCCCACTTATTCATTGTGGTACCAGTTTTGGTCACTATAAAGAAACGCGGGAAGAAATTATTCATCATCCGGAGTTGCGGGATCAAGTGCGCCGTATCATGGATCGATTGAAAATGCCATTCGTTTTTCCAGAAGAAATTGTTCATTATTCAGAATGGATTCATATTATGCGCCATCGTATAGCGGAACGACAGACTTTGGATTTTAGCAATATTGTATCTACGGTTCATCCTGCATGCCATTACCATAAATTGGTGGTGGAAGATGCGATTTATGATCGAGAATTATATGATGGTCAACGAACCGCAATCGTCACGGGACTCGTGGAAGCTTTAGGTGCAAAAGCGGCAGATTATTCTACTTGGCATGATTGCTGTGGATTCGGATTTCGCCACATTTTGGTGAGCCGAGATTTTTCACGCTCCTTTGCTACCATAAGAAAAATTGAACGGATGAAAGAAGAAGCGGATCCGGATGTGACCATTACCCACGATACGGGTTGTGTCACCACGTTGGATAAAAGTCAATTCGCAGCACAAGCCCACGGAAGAAATGTGGGAATCCCTGTATTGTCTGACGCACAATTTGCTGCATTGGCTATGGGTGCACATCCGTATAATGTGTGCCAGTTACACTGGCACGGCGTTGACAATAAACCTTTACTTGAAAAGATGGGAATAGACCATAAAAAAGCTTGGGAAGAATTTGAAACCATTGCCGAACGAATCGAAAGTGGTGAACTTGATTTTATGACTTGGGAGGATGCAGATGTCAAATAAACCTATTTTAGTAATTGGGGGTGGGCCAGCAGGATTAGAAGCCACTCGTGGAATTGCAGATCTTGGATATAATGCCATTTTGGTGGATAAATCTGATGTGTTGGGTGGAAACCCAATCTCTGCCAATTATGCTGCTTTAACGCCGGATATGAGAGATGCGGAAGAAGCCATGGGCGAAATGGTGGACGCCATTATGGATAATCCTTTGGTGGATATTCGCATGAATACGACTGTTATCGGGTCGGAAGGTGATGCACCGAATTTGAAAGTCACTCTGAAAATTGGATCTGTCGAAGAAGTAATTGATGTGGGATCTGTGATTGTTTCCACTGGTTTCCAGCATTTCGATCCGGGCAAGGAAACACAGATGTATGGCTATTATGAATATGATGATGTGATCACTTTAGTGGATGCTGAAAAAATGTTGAAAGAAGATAATTTTGTCATTCCAACTACAGGAGAAAAGCCAAAACAAATTTGCTTTATCCAATGTGTAGGTAGTCGAGATCGGCAAATTGGAAATCAATGGTGCTCAAAAGTGTGTTGTGGGATTGCAACCAAACAAGCGATTGAGATTAGAGATGTTTTACCTGATTGCCGAGTTTTTGTATTTTATATCGATATGCGGATGTATGGATTTTGGGAAGACGAAATCTATTGGAAAGCACAGGAAGAAAAGAATGTGAATTTCATTCGCGGCATTGTTACAGAAATTACGAAGCGTGGTGACAAACTCTTGGTTAAAGGCGAAGACACAACCATGGGTCGTCCAATGGAAATTCAAATGGACATGGTTGTGTTATCTGTTGGTATGGAACCGAGCAAAGGAACGACAGAAATGGCGGGTACTTTCAATCTGCCATTGGAATCGCATGGATTTATTGAAACCACAGGTGGTGCATTAAATACAGTTCAAACCAAAGTGCCGGGCGTGTTTGTTGCCGGTGCAGCTGCAGGTCCTGCTGATTTAGAAGACTCCATTTCTATGGGTGGTGCAGCAGTGATGAAAGCATGTGCGTTTTTAAGAAAATCTGAATTACAGTCAGCTTAAATGCTTTACGACAATATTAATATTCAAGATGTGGTGGATTCAGAAGCCGCCATGGAATTCATGAAGGAAGCAACCAAATTAGCTACATCCACTGAATTAGAAGACATTGGTATAAAGTTGGAAAAAAAGGCCAATTTATTTTCTGATCTATTATCAGAAGGCCATATCTCTGATTTGACAGAAGATGAATTCCGCCAATTAGTTGGCTCTATTTTTTCGATCAAACGGAAAGCAAATCGCATTTTGAAAGCCAATGGGTTTGAATCGCTTCAACAATCTATAACCGATTTGCTATATGGCGACGATACCATTGATTTCCGTTTCAATCAATTCATTGATTCAGTGGATAAATTGGATGGCCCCATGCAGGTTAATTTTGCTAGCGAGCTATTGCACTTTTCCAATCCAAAGAAATATTGGCTATGGACCAATTGGATTTGGGATGCAAAAACAGGGACAGGGTCATTACCCTTAATTGTGCATGAAGGAGTGGATCTATCAGGCCAATCGAATGGCGAAATATATGGGAAAGTGGGACAATCACTGGCATTGGTAAATGCTGTAGGACACAGTATTGGATTTTCCGATTCTGGAAAAGGCCTGTTTGGAACGGATGTCTTTCTCGCATGTGTTTATGCTGTATATATGTATACCGTATTCCGCGTTAAACTATCACAGGAATTCAATCGAATTTTACCTGAATTATCAGAATTAGCCCAAAGAGTTTTGGGCGTATATAAAACGGAGATGAATTAAACATGTCTGAGCATAAATACAAAAAGTCAATACAGAAAGACAATGTTATTATCGACGGAATCGATATTTCCGGCGAATGGAACAAAATGTATGAACCACGGGAAATCACAGAATATGATATCACCGGATTAGAAAAAGTTCGCGATTTAGATGGCGGCGAGTCTATGGGTTGGTGCTATCAATGTGCCCAGTGTATAGGTGTATGTCCAGTAGACAATGTGGGAAGTTATGGTCCACGGAAAATTTATCGAAAACTGCAAACTGGCATGGATTTATTCACCCATGATGATTTGTGGATGTGCACAACCTGTTCTAATTGTTTGCGTGTTTGCCCCAAAGAAGTGGATATGATGCAAATCATGCCTGCTGTACGGGAACAAGCTGTATTGGATGGTAATGTTCCAGTAGAGCTTCAGGACATGCTTCAAAATGTAGCAGAATACGGAAATCCTATGGGAGATTCAGCACGGAAACGAGTAAAATGGTTAAAGAAATTTGATGAACCGATTCGAGATTTATCAAAAGAAGATGACCCGCAACCTGTGGATATATTATGGTATGTGAGTGATTATTTTTCATTTCATAGTCGTGGAAATGATGCGGCAAAATCTATGGTACGTGTTTTCAATCGTCTCAATGTTGATTTCGGAATTTTAGGGAAAGAAGAAAAATGTGATGGTGATTCCCAGCGATTGGTTGGTGAAACAGGATTATTTGAAGAACTGGCCGAATATAATGGTACCCAATTCGAAAAATATGAACACAACAAACTTGTAGTGAGTGATCCCCACGCTTATAATGCATTCAAAAATTTCTATCCGAAAGTGACGAAAAAAGAATATAACGTCCAGCATTATACTCAATTTTTATCAGAGAATGTTGATGACCTTAAGCTACTGATGAAACGCCCCTATCCAAATAAAGTCACGTTTCATGACCCCTGCTATCTCGGCCGCCATAATGGAGAATATAATGCACCGCGAACCCTTCTTAATGCAATTCCCGGTATTGAGTTTATGGAAATGTTCCGTTGTAAAGAACAGGGCTACTGTTGCGGTGGTGGCGGCGGTGGAATGTGGTTGGATGGTTTGGTTGCTGACCATACTACAGAACGCTTATCTGAAAATCGAGTGAAAGAAGCCATCGAAGTTGGTGCGGAAGTATTGGCAGTTTGCTGCCCTTATGAAGTCTCTCGTTTCGAAGATGCAGTCAAATCCACAAATAATGACGGAAAATTAGAAATCATAGATATTATTGAAATATTGGATTATTGCATGGGAGACGATGACGCCGAAGCCTAATCTTTTGGCCAAAGAGTTATCGAAGAAAAAATTGAAGAATATTGAAAATGATTATAATGTGGATTTGCATATTGAAACAGGCGATTTCGGGATGGGAATGCCCGTGATTCGTTCGTGGCAGGCCATGAAAAAATTATCTATAGGCAATGTGCTGCAATTAACAAGTTCCCATCCATGAGCTGTCCCTGATATAGAAGCCTGGTGCAGGTCGACTGGACATAAATTATTAGAGATTGTAGAAGATGGACAAACGCGACAATTCTTTGTCCAAAAAATGAAATAGAAAAGGAAATAAAATGAAAATTGCTGTATTGTTAAAACAAGGTCCAGATTTGGTAGAAGACCTGGAAGTGGACGCTTCCGGAAAAGCATTGGATTCAGATGATATAAAATTCAAATTAAACGAGTTTGACGACCATGCTTTGGAAGAAGCGATTTTGTTGAAAGAAAGTGGTGCCGCCGATGAAGTGGTTGCCATGGCTGTGGAAGGCGAAGGCACAGATAAAATGTTGTTTACCGCCATTGCTAAGGGTGCGGATAAAACTGTCAAACTCATAGATGGAAACCCGTCAGACAGTCATCAACTGGGGAAAGCATTTGCCAATGCATTGGGTTCGGAAGGATTTGATATGGTTTTTACCGGTGTTCAATCTGTTGATGACAGAGATGGACAATTGGGACCTATTGTGGCGAGTTATCTCGGTGCACCATGTGTTAGTGTAGTGTCCGGTGTGAGTGTTTCAGGCGGAACAGCAGTAGTGCATAAAGAATATTCCGGTGGATTGATGGGCGAATTTGAAGTAGATATGCCGGCAGTTTTAGGTATCCAAGCTGCAAAACAAGCACCTCGTTATGCACCGGTAAGTAAAATTCGACAAGTGCAGGAAACAGCATCCATCGAAGAAGTATCCATGGGCGATGTAGGCTCTGGGAGTAGAAGTGCTGTGGCATCCATGGCGCCACCGGCGAAAGGATCAGGCGCAGAAATGCTGGATGATGTAGAAGGTTTAATCGAAGTATTAAAAGACAAGGGAGCAATCTAATGGGTGACATTCTTGTAATTACAGAACATTTGAAAGGCGAATTTCAAGATATTACTTTTGAAATGTTGGGGAAAGCCAAAGATTTAGCAGGTGCATCCGGCGGACAATGTATTGCAGTCACTTTTGGAAGTATGAATGGAAAATCCGACGAATTAGGTGCAGCTGATTCTGTTATTTCAGTGGGTGGTAGCGACGATTATAATCCGGAATCTTACGCTGCTGCAGTCCAATCTGTTGTAAGTGAAAAATCGCCATCATTAGTTCTGGTTGGGTCTACATCCATGGGAATGGATATTGCTAATTCTGTTGCGACAGCTTTGGGCATGCCCACAGTGTCTTATTGTGCGGATGTGAGCAAAGGCCGTAACGGATTTTCATGCACCAGTTCCATGTATGGCGGAAAAATGAATGTGGTGACAAATGTGGATAGTTTTGCTGTGGCCATGGTGTTGGCAGGTACATTCAATGGGGATGCAGGCAAAAGTGCAGGGTCCCCTTCAGTAGAAGATTTTGTTGTCGAATCGGGTGCCGGGAAAGTTCGATTTAAACAACTCATAGAGCCGGAAGCTACTGATGTGGATATCACTCAAAGTGATATTCTTGTGGCTGTGGGTCGTGGTATCGGAAGCAAAGATGACGTTGAATTGGCTGAAGAATTGGCTGACATTTTGGATGCAGACTTAGCCTGTTCCCGCCCATTGGTGGATGCAGGTTGGATGTCGAAAGCACATCAGGTTGGGAAATCTGGTATGAAAGTGAAACCGAAAGTATATATTGCTTTGGGTATTTCAGGCGCGCCAGAACATATCGAAGGGATGAAAAGTTCATCCACAATCATTGCAATTAATTCGGATAAAAATGCACCCATCTTTGATGTGGCCCATTACGGCATGGCAGAAGATTTATTCGATGTGGTGGAAGAATTGGTTGAAGAGCTGGAAGATTAATCTATGTTATCCCCAAACGAACAAATTGCATTTATTCTATTAGTTATCGTCTGTGGCGCATTGGCTTTTCAGGGGTTTAATCGAATATTCAAAACGGTTAAATCAGGGGCGAATGCGGACAGAAGTGATAATCTCATTGGGCGGTTTTTTACAGCATTGATTGATGTATTTCTTCAGAAACCCATTGCCAAAGCACGCCCCATTGTTTCCATGTTTCATTCATTCATTTTTTTTGGATTTAGTTTCTATTTAATAGTGAATGTGAATGATATTTTAGAAGCATACATTGATGGTTGGACGACGATTGGAAGCAAAAATATTTTTGCGAATCTATTTAATGTGTTTGCGGATATTTTTAGTGTATTTGTTTTGGTCGGAATGGTTTTCTTTCTCTATCGCCGGTTTGTTCAAAAGCCTAAAGTCATGGAATTCAATACGAATGTAAAATTGCATCCCGGTGTGAGTGCAGGCGGACTGAAAAAAGATTCGCTTATTGTAGGGATTTTTATACTGGTCCATGTGGGTTCAAGATGGCTCGGGACAGCCATACATTTAGCGGATAATGGTAATACAGATAAATGGCTGCCCACTGCAAGCATCATGTCTGGACTTTTTTCTGACTGGTCTCCTGTAGCTCTGGAAACAGGTATCCATGTGACCTGGTGGTTGGCCATGGGACTTATTGTGTTATTCATTCCCTACTTCCCCAGAACAAAACACATCCATCTCATGGTGGCTCCGGTTAACCTTGCTTTAGGTCGTAAAACACATCGTGGTGCCATGGATGGAGTATCTAACCCGGCATCACCTGGAGCAAGAACGTTGTCAGATTTGCCATGGCCACAGGTTCTGGATTCCTGGGCTTGTATTATGTGTACCCGTTGCCACGAAGTATGCCCTGCTCA
>Ga0208766_1000960_pt1 | contig 15783 bp, 10 predicted proteins | sample ETN01SmetaG_3_FD_185792 | JGI IMG/M metagenome (GOLD analysis project Ga0208766, IMG submission 185792) | Marine microbial and viral communities from oxygen minimum zone, Eastern Pacific Ocean - ETNP2014F12-01SV263 (SPAdes) (version 2) | ecosystem: Environmental > Aquatic > Marine > Oceanic ... | reverse complement strand
TAGATGTTTAAAAATAGTGAATAACTAATTCATTAACCCTTCTGATTTAATTCATAGTTAATAATAAATCGATTAAATTTGATTTTCTATTTCTCATTTCTTTAAATGATACATTTTTTTGATAATCGTGAGGATATAATTTTTGCTGTACAGACAGAAAAAGATCTATCAGATTCTGATGTTAATAAATTATCTTGGTTATTTGGAAATTCATCCCTTACAAATTCTGATAAAATTAAAACTACTTGTTTAGGTCCAAGAGCTGTAATGGTTTCTCCATGGAGCACTAATGCTGTTGAAATGACTCAAAATATGGGTATTGACCATATAAATAGAATTGAAAAGTATACTAAAATAGATCATGATTTTAAAGATTATGATCCAATGTTATATGAAAAATTTAGTGAGCTAAATCAATCCCTATTTATAATAAATATTGAACCAGAACCTATAAATTATGTTGATGACATTAGCTCTTATAATGATTCTGAAGGCTTATCTCTAAATGAAGAAGAAGTAGATTATTTACTTAATGTTTCAAATGAGGTTGGAAGAAAACTAACAGATTCAGAAATTTTTGGATTTTCACAAGTTAATTCTGAACATTGTAGGCATAAAATATTCAATGGAAAATTTATTATTGATGGTCAAGAAATGCCCAGTAGTTTATTTAAGCTAATTAAAAAGACATCTAAAACTAATCCAAATAACATAGTATCTGCCTACAAAGACAATGTAGCTTTCATTAAAGGACCTATTATTAATCAATTTTCTCCATCTAGATCAGATATAGCTGATTATTATAGATTAAAGTCATTTGAATCAGTAATATCTTTAAAAGCAGAAACACATAATTTCCCTACAACAGTAGAGCCATTTAATGGAGCTGCAACAGGATCTGGAGGTGAAATTAGAGATAGATTAGCTGGAGGAAAAGGTTCAATTCCAATGGCTGGCACAGCAGTATATATGACGCCTTATTCAAGATTTAATGACTATTCATGGGAGAAGAAAATTATAAAACGTAATTGGCTTTATCAAAAACCTGTAGATATATTAATTAAAGCATCTAATGGGGCTTCAGATTTTGGAAATAAATTCGGTCAACCTCTAATTTGTGGCTCTGTCCTTACATTTGAACATCAAGAAGATAATCAAATTCAAGGTTATGATAAAGTAATAATGTTAGCAGGAGGTATTGGATATGCAAAAGCAAGTGATGCCATCAAAGATGATCCCGAATTGGGTGATAGAATAGTTGTAATGGGTGGGGAAAACTATAGAATTGGAATGGGAGGTGCTGCAGTTTCTTCAGCTGATACTGGTGAATTTTCATCTGGAATAGAATTAAATGCTATACAAAGATCAAACCCTGAAATGCAAAAAAGAGTAGCAAATGCAATTAGAGGTGTAGTAGAAAGTGATGATAATTTTATCATTTCAATACACGACCATGGAGCTGGAGGTCATCTAAATTGTCTAACTGAATTAGTTGAGAATTCTGGAGGAATTATAAATATTGACAAACTACCTGTTGGAGACTCAACGCTTTCGTTTAAAGAAATTGTTGGTAATGAATCGCAAGAAAGAATGGGATTGCTTGTTAATGAAAAAAAATTAGAGTTGCTGAAGAAGATTTGTGAAAGGGAAAGAGCTCCTATATATGATGTTGGAAATGTTACAAATGACGGAAAATTTAAAATTATATCAAATACAAGTAATTCAAAGCCTGTAGATCTAGATCTTAAACATTTTTTTGGCAGCTCCCCTACTACAATAATCAATGATATTTCTACTGAAAAAAAATACACCAATCTTAAATATGAATCAATTAATTTTTACGATTATTTAAAAGATATTCTAAAACTTGAAGCCGTTGGGTGTAAGGATTGGCTTACTAATAAAGTTGATAGATGTGTAGGAGGAAAAGTAGCTAAGCAACAATGTGTTGGCCAGTTGCAATTACCATTAAATAATTGTGGTGTGATGGCTTTAGATTATAATGGATCTAATGGTATTGCAACATCAGTTGGACACTCTTCTATTTCAGGATTAATTGATCCGGTTGCAGGAAGTAGAAATAGTATCGCAGAAGCGCTGACGAATATAATATGGGCGCCTTTAAAGGATAATATTTCAGGGATTTCATTATCAGCGAATTGGATGTGGCCATGTAAAAATAAAGGGGAAGATAAAAGATTATATGAAGCTGTAAAAGCAATTTCAGATTTTGCAATTGAGCTAGGAATAAATATACCTACTGGGAAAGATTCATTATCAATGACTCAAAAATATAATGATAGAGAGGTCTTAGCGCCAGGGACTGTAATAATTAGTGCAGTAGCTCATTGTGATGATATTAATAGAATTGTTGAACCTGTTTTTAATTCAAAATATGGGGAGATCTACTACATTAACCTATCAAATGATAAACATAAATTAGGTGGAAGCTCATTTGCACAAACATTGGGTAAAGTTGGCCAAGAAACTCCAACTATACAAAATTCAAACCTTGTAATAAATGTCTTTAATACAATTCAAAATTTAATAAGAGAAGACATGATAATTGCTGGGCATGATATTGGTTCAGGCGGATTAATTACTACTATTTTAGAAATGTGTTTTGCAGAAAACAATCTTGGAGCTAACATTGATTTTTCATTAATCAATGAAGAGGATTCAATAAAATTACTTTTTTCAGAAAACCCTGCTATTGTCATTCAAGCTAAGGATGAATCAATTGAGAATGTTTTTAAAAATAAAGGAATTAACTATTACAAAATTGGTAATGTAACTAGTAATAAAACTATTTCAATCAAAAATCATTTAGATACATATCAATTAGATGTAGAAGAATACAGAGACTATTGGTTTAAAACATCTATGCTTCTTGACAAAAAGCAAACAGCAAACAATCTTTCAGAAATTCGATATCAAAACTATAAGAATCAGCCATTAGATTTTAAATTTCCCATTAACTTTTCTGGAAAAATCCCTAGGATAGAAGAAATTAAAAACAAACCTAAAGCAGCTGTAATAAGAGAGAAAGGAAGTAATAGTGAACGTGAATTAGCTAATGCATTATTTTTAGCAGGTTTTCAAGTTAAAGACATTCATATGACTGATCTGATTTCAGGAAGGGAAAACCTAGAGGATGTACAATTTATAGGGGCTGTTGGTGGTTTTTCTAATTCGGATGTACTAGGATCAGCTAAAGGTTGGGCCGGAGCTTTCTTGTACAATAAAAAAGCAAAAGAATCACTAAATAATTTTATTTCAAGAGAAGATACTCTTTCAATTGGAATTTGTAATGGTTGTCAACTTTTTATGGAACTAGAAGTTGTCAATCCTGAACATGAAGTTCATGGAAAGATGACATTTAATAACTCTAATAAGCATGAGAGTGGATTCACTTCTGTAAATATTCAGAAAAATAATTCTATTATGCTCTCATCATTAGAAGGATGTAATTTAGGGGTATGGATAAGTCATGGAGAAGGTAAATTTAGCCTCCCCTATTCTGAAGACAAATACAATATAATTTCAAAATATACTTATAAAGACTATCCTTCAAATCCTAATGGATCTGATTATAATGTAGCTATGATGTCTACCACTGATGGTCGCCATTTAGTAACAATGCCTCATATAGAAAGATCTCTTTTTCAATGGAACTGGGCAAATTACATCAAAGAAAGAAATGATGAAATTTCTCCATGGATAGAAGCATTTATTAATGCTAGAAATTGGATCATAAGTTATAATTCAAAAAATTAATGGAATAATATTTGATTATAATATATTTGTAATCGATCAAAATGAAAAGGCTAATATTTATTTTAATATTTTTTCTCCAATTTAACTACGTTAATTCTCAAGAAGCTGAGTTATATCATAGGGTTAAAATTAATTACAATTCATATGAAAATTTTGAAAGAATTTTAGAATCAGGCATTTCACTTGATCATGGATTACATAAGAAAAATAGTTATTTTGAATCTGATTTTTCAGAATCTGAAATTTTAATAATAGAAAATCTAAATATTAATTATAGTATTGAAATTTATGATGTAGTATCTCATTATAAAAACAGAAACAATCCGAATCATAAAGATTATATCTCTAAATTAAATACCAAGAACGCTACATGTGAAGGATCTAACATCTCCAGTTATAATACACCTCAAAATTATGATATTAAAGATGGTAATGATTTTGGAGGATTCTATACCTATAGTGAAATGCTAGATGAACTAGATCAAATGCATCAACTTTATCCAAATCTTATTTCAGCAAGATCAGATATAAAAGATACAGCAACAGATGAAAATCCACACATACATGAAACGTATCAAGGAAGGTTTTTACAATGGGTTAAGATTTCTGACAACCCAGATGAAATTGAAGATGAACCTCAGATTCTATATACAGCCATACATCATGCAAGAGAGCCAGGGTCACTACAACAATTAATTTTTTATATGTGGTATCTACTTGAAAATTACAACACTGATGTTGAAGTTAAAGAAATAGTAGATAATACTGAATTATATTTTGTGCCATGTGTAAATCCTGATGGATATATTTATAATGAAGACAATGATCCTGAAGGTGGAGGTATGTGGAGAAAAAATAAATATAATAATCATGGAGTGGACAATAACAGAAACTACTCTTACATAGATGACAATGGAAATGAAGTATGGAATACATCTGGGACTTCTAGCAATCCTAATGGGAGTACTTATGCTGGTGATGGGCCATTTTCAGAATCTGAAAATAGAGCAATTAGATATTTTATAGAAAATCATGATTTTGTAATTGCATTAAATAATCATACCTATAGTAACCTGCTACTCTACCCTTATGGATATGATTACAATCAATATACTGAAGATAATGATGTGTTTGACTTTATTTCTGAAGAGCTAGTTAAAGAAAATGGATATGATAACATCATTAGTGCTGATCTTTATCCAGCTGCTGGAGATAGTGATGATTTTATGTATGGAATGCTAGAAACAGAATCAGGTGGCAGTAGAAATAAAATATTTGCAATGACTCCTGAAATAGGATCATCTTTTTGGCCTGCAGCTTCAACTATTGAGGATCTATGTAAAGAGATGATGTATCTTAATCTAACCGCTGCGCAAATGGCAAATAATTATGCAACGTTAAAAGAAATTAATACCTCTAGTTTTATTAGCTCAATAACTTTTTCAGCTAATTATGAAATTCAAAGACTTGGTATAGGAGGTCAAGGAGATTTCAATGTTTCGGTTATTCCAATTTCAGATAATATTGTCTCTGTATCAAGTAATAATAGCTATAATCAAATGAATCTAGGTGAAATAATTGAAGATTACTTTTCAATTCAATTAAACAGTGAGATTGAATATGGAGATCAAGTATCTTATAAATTAATTCTTAATAATGGTTCCTACGATAAAGAAATTTTAGTGGATAAAATCTATGGTGAAGCCGATACAATTTTTGAAGATGAAAGTAGTATGATACAAGATTATTGGAGTAGTGATTCATGGGGTATGACATACGAGGACTATAGCTCACCAAACACATCCATAACAGATTCACCATATTTTAATTATAGCAATAATGAATATTCCATAATTGAATTATCTAGTTCAGTAAATCTAACTGATGTTTCATATGCAGAAATAAATTTTAATACAAAATGGGAAACAGAAAGTGGTTATGACTATGTTCAAATAGAAATATCTACAGATGATGGGGTGTCATGGACTCCTCAATGTGGCAAATACACTAAAAGTGGAAGTGAAACTCATGAAGATGCAGTAGGTGAGCCATTATATGATGGACTACAAGCTTCATGGGTTAATGAAACTATATCTCTTACTGATTATTTAGAAAATGAAATAAAGATTAGATTTAAATTAGTATCAGACAATTCTCAAAGAAGAGATGGATTCTATTTTGATGATTTAAAAATTAATACTATAAGTAGTAATCTAGGTGTAAATACTCAAAACCCTCATCAATTAAAGATATATCCTAATCCATCAAAAGATAAAGTTTATATTAAAACTAATCTAACTAACTATAATGTTTCAATTTATAATCTAATTGGAAAAGAAGTGCTAAAACTTCAAAATCAAAATAGAGAAACATTACTAGATATAAGTTCGTTAAATCAAGGATTATACTTAATTGAATTGGAAGCAAACACCTCTATTCATACATTCAAATTAATTAAACTTTAATTTTTTTTTACTATGCGTGCATAGTAAAAAAAAATTCAATACATTTAACAAAGTTTAATTTATTATGAAAACCCCTACAATAGATTATTCACTTAGAACATCTTGGCATTCAGTAAAAAAGATGTATCATGAAGAAGCGAAAAATTATGACGCAACAATGGCTATAGGATTCACATTACTTAGCATTGATCAGGAAAATGGAACATCATCAACATCTCTAGGGCCAAAAATGGGAATGGAAGCTAATAGTTTATCTAGAATATTAAAGACAATGGAAGAAAATAAATTAATATTACGAAAACCAAATCCTGATGATGGTAGAGGGATTCTAATATATCTTACAGATAACGGAAAAGTTAAAAGAGATATTACTAAAGAGAAAGTATTGAAATTTAATTGTTTATTAGAAAAAAAGATTGGGAAATCAAATATTAAATTATTTCATAAAATTTCTGAAGAAATAAAAAATATAGCAGATGAAATAAAAAAAGTAACATGCAAAAATAATTCTTTAATCAATGAAAAATAGAAACATAAACAAGGTTGCGGTTATTGGTTCTGGTATAATGGGTAGTGGAATAGCTTGTCATTTTGCCAATATAGGTAAAGAAGTATTATTGCTAGATATTATACCTAATGAACTTTCAGATATAGAAATTAATAAGAATCTTACATTAGAAGATAAAATTGTTAAGAACAGAATTGTTAATGATTCTTTAGCAAAAGCAATAAAATCAAAACCTTCACCTTTATATCACAAAAATTTTAAAACAAGAATAAAGACTGGAAATTTAATAGATGATATAAATAAAATATCAGAAGTCGATTGGATAATTGAAGTAGTTATAGAAAATCTTGAAATTAAAAATCAAGTCTTTTTAGAAATTGAAAAACATAGAAGACCTGGAACTATTGTTACTTCAAATACTTCTGGAATACCAATTAAATTTATGAATAGTAAAAGAACAGAAGATTTTCAAAAACATTTTGCTGTAACACATTTTTTTAATCCGCCTAGATATTTAAAATTATTTGAAATTATTCCTGGCCCTAATTGCACAGATGAAGTTGTAGAATTTCTGAAAATGTTTGGTGAAAAATTCCTAGGCAAAACATCTGTATTAGGTAAAGATACTCCAGGATTTATTGGCAATAGAATTGGAAATTTTGGAATACAAGACCTTTTTCACAATATCAAAGAATTAGATATTTCTATTGAAGACTTGGACATGTTAACTGGTCCACTTATTGGAAGACCTAAATCTGCTACTTTTAGAACAGCAGATCTTGTTGGAATTGACACTTTATGTAGAGTAAGTGATGGAATTTACGAAAATTGTCCTGAAGATGAGTGTAGAAATGTTTTTGTTGCTCCAGATTTTCTAAAAGATATGGTAGAAAAAAATTGGCTTGGAGATAAAACTGGTCAAGGTTTTTATAAAAAAACGAGAGATAAAAATGGGAAGAGGGAGATTCTTGTTCTAGATCTTAAATCTATGGAATACAGAAAAATGAGTAAAACAAAGTTTGATGTCGTTGGTAAAGCTAAGGCAATTGAAAACACATTAGATAGGTTTAAATTTTTAATTAACGGAGATGATAAAATAAATGTGTTTTATAAAAAAACATTGGCTGGACTATTTTCATATGCACAAAACAGAATCCCTGAAATATCAGATGATATATACAGTATTGATGATGCTGTAAAAGCAGGTTTTGGATGGGAGAATGGCCCATTTGAAGTATGGAATTCTATCGGTATTCAAGAAGGTATTGATCTGATGAAATCATATAATAAAAAACCTGCAAAATGGGTAGAAGAATTAGTTAACTCAGATAATAATAGCTTCTATAATATTAAAAATGGATTCACTTATTATTATGATATTTCTGAAAAGAAACATCTAATTAAGCCTGGTCAAGAATCATTTATAATTCTGGATAATATTAGAAAATCTAATCTAGTATGGGAGAATGAAGAATTTGTTATAGAAGATCTAGGGGATGGTATTCTAAATGCTGAATTTAGATCAAAAATGAACTCAATAGGAGAAAATGTATTGCTAGGCATAAATAAAGCAATTGATTTAGCTGAAGAAAATTTTCAAGGACTTGTAATAGGAAATCAAGCAGCTAATTTTTCTGCTGGGGCAAATTTGGCAATGATACTTATGGCTGCTGCAGAACAAGAATATGATGAAATAAACTCTTCTATCAAAAAATTTCAAGAAACAACGATGCGTTTACGCTATAGCAATATTCCTACCATTGCTTCAGTTCAAGGCATGAGTCTAGCAGGTGGTTGTGAAGTTTTAATGCACTGTGATAAAACAATAGCAAATTCAGAAACCTATACAGGCTTAGTTGAAGTTGGTGTTGGCTTAATTCCAAGTGGTGGAGGAACAAAAGAAATGACATTAAGAGCTTCAAATAAATACAATAAAAATGATGTAGAACTAAATATCCTTCAAGAATATTTTCTTTCAATTGGAATGGCAAAAGTTTCTACTTCTGCTCATGAAGCTTATGACCTAGGTATATTCACTAAAGGAAAGGATGTAATTGTGATGAACAATAATAGTCAAATTGCAATAGCAAAAAGTCATGCAAAAATTATGGCTGAATCAGGCTATGTTCCTCCTTTGCGAGAAAAAAATATTAAAGTTTTAGGAAAACAAGCATTAGGAATGTTTCTTGTTGGAACTCATTCAATGGAATCAGCAAATTATATAAGTGAATTTGATAAAAAAATTGCTAATAAATTAGCATATGTAATGGCTGGAGGAGACCTTTCAGAACCTACAATGGTAAGTGAACAATACCTGCTAGATCTTGAAAGAGAGGCTTTTCTAAGCCTTTGTGGAGAAAGAAAAACATTAGAAAGAATTCAACACATGTTAACCAAAGGGAAACCTTTAAGAAATTAATTACAATATGAATACTGCGTATATTATTTCAGCATACAGAACTGCAGTTGGAAAAGCTCCTAGAGGACTTTTTAGATTTAAAAGACCTGATGAGCTAGCTGCAGAGACCATTGAATATATGGTAAATAAAATTCCTAATCTAGATAAATCTAGAATAGATGATGTTATTGTTGGCAATGCTACTCCTGAAGCAGAACAAGGTTTAAATATTGCTAGATTAATAGCATTAATGGGGTTAAAAACAAATGATGTGGCAGGGGTTACTGTAAATAGATATTGTGCTTCAGGTCTTGAAACTATTGCAATGGCAACAGCTAAAATTCAATCTGGAATGTCAAATTGTATTATTGCTGGTGGAGTCGAAAGCATGAGTATGATTCCAATGGGAGGATATAAACCTACTCCAGATTATAAAATAGTAAATCAAGGAAAAGAAGATTATTATTGGGGAATGGGATTAACTGCTGAAGCGGTTGCAAAACAATTTAATATTTCAAGAGAAGATCAAGATGAATTCTCATATAATTCACATATGAAAGCTTTAAATGCCCAAAAAGAAAAAAAATTTGATGATCAAATTGTCCCAATTAATATAACTCAAACATATGTAGATGATAATAATCAAAGATGTACAAAAAAGTATACTGTTTCTAAAGATGAAGGGCCTAGAGAAGGAACAAATATAAAGGCTCTTAATAAATTAAGAGCAGTTTTTTCAAATAATGGTAGTGTTACAGCTGGAAATTCTTCTCAAATGAGTGATGGAGCAGCTTTTACACTCATAATGAGTGAAAAAATGGTTAATGAACTTAATTTAAAACCTATTGCAAGGATGGTTAATTATGCTGTTGCTGGAGTAGAACCACGTATTATGGGAATTGGTCCAGTAAAAGCTATTCCAAAAGTACTTAATCAATCTGGATTAAATTTAAATGATATATCTCTTATAGAATTAAATGAAGCTTTTGCCTCACAATCAGTTGCTGTAATTAATGAATTAGATTTAGATAAAGATATAATAAATGTAAATGGAGGGGCGATTTCACTAGGTCATCCTCTAGGATGTACTGGGGCAAAATTAACTGTTCAAATCATTGATGAAATGAGAAAAAGAAATCTAAATAACAAGTATGGTCTTGTAACTATGTGTGTTGGCACAGGTCAAGGTGCTGCTGGAATTTTCGAATTTATAAAATAATTAAATATGATAGAAAAAATCAACATAAAGGGAGGAGAATTTATTGTTAGAGAAACTGAATCTTCTCATATTTTTACTCCTGAAGATTTTTCAGAAGAACAAAAAATGATGAGAGATTCAGTAATAGAATTTAATGACAGAGAAGTGATAGCTTATAAAAGCCGATTTGAAGCTAAAGATTATAAACTAACTGAAGAAGTTATGGAAAAGGCAGGCGAAATGGGGTTTTTAGGAGTTAATGTACCCGAAAAGTATGGTGGTATGGGTATGGGATTTGTAGCAACAATGATTGTATGTGAATATATTTCAAGTGGAAGCGGATCAGTAAGCACTGCATTTGGAGCTCACACTGGTATTGGAACTATGCCTATTTTATTTTATGGAACTGAAGAACAAAAGAAAAAATATTTACCTAAACTCAGTTCAGGTGAGTGGTTTGGCTCATACTGTCTAACTGAACCTAACGCTGGAAGTGATGCAAATTCAGGGAAGACAACTGCTGAATTAACAGCTGATAAAAAGCATTATAAAATTAATGGGCAAAAAATGTGGATTTCAAATGCAGGTTTTGCAAAATTATTTATCGTATTTGCAAGAATAGAAAATGATAAAAATATAACTGCCTTTATTGTTGAGAAAGAAGAAAATAATGGCATTGTATTAGGGGAAGAAGAAAAAAAACTTGGAATAAGAGCATCATCTACTAGGCAAGTGTTTTTTAATGACACAACTATTCCAGCTGAAAATATGCTAGGTAAAAGAGGTGAAGGATTCAAAATAGCTGTGAATTCATTAAATGTAGGCAGAATCAAATTGGGAGCTGCATGTATTGATTCTGAAAGAAGAGCTATAACAGCAGCTATTCAGTATGCAAATGATAGGAAACAATTTAATACAAGTATTTCGGAATTTGGGGCTATTAAATATAAGATTGCAGAAATGGTAACAAATGCATATGTTAATGAGGCTGCATGCTATAGAGCAGCAAAAGATATAGAAGACCAAATAAAAAAATTAATATCAGAGAATTATTCAGAACAAGATGCAGAATTAAAAGCATTAGAAGAATTTGCTATTGAATGTTCAATAATTAAAGTTGCTACATCAGAAGATATGCAAATATGTGCTGATGAAGGAATACAAATATTTGGTGGAATGGGTTTTTCTGAAGAAACACCCATGGAAGCTGCATGGAGAGATGCAAGGATAGCGAGAATTTATGAAGGAACAAATGAAATTAACAGGATGGTTTCCATCGGCATGCTTCTTAAAAAAGCAATGAAAAAAAATATTGATATTTCAAATCCTACTAAATCAGTTTTTAAAGAAATTATAGGATTACCATCATTTTCATTTAAATCAAAAGACTACTCAATTCTATTTACTGAAGAAAAAATAATATTAAAGAAATTAAAAAAAGTTTTTTTAATGATTAATGGATTTGCAGTTAAAAAATTTGGAAAAGATCTTGATAAACATCAACAAACAATAATGGCATTATCAGATATACTAATAGAAATATATATGGCTGAATCAGGTATACTAAGATCAGAGAAAAATGCTAAAAGATTTGGCCAAGAAAATTATAAAATTCAAATAGATATTTCTAGATTATACTTGTATAATGCAGTAGATATTATCTCTAAAGCATGTAAGCAAATTATTATTTCTATTTCAGCAGGAAATAAACAAAAAATGCTTTTAAGAGGATTAAGGAAATTTACTAAATATAATAAGAATCCTAATGTGATTGAAATAAGAAATAATATTGCAGAAAAAGTTAAAAATGAAAACAGATATTGTTTTTAAACAAAAAAAATCAAGACCACTCTCTTCTCTTATTTAAGTCTTGTTGAATCTTTAAATCCTGTTCAGATATAACTTTTAAATAAGATTGATGCTGCTCTATTGAATACTCTATTTTTTTGACTATTTCTTCGATAGATTCATTTTCATAATCAATTTTTAAAGCAGGTTTTATCTCCATAGTTTGTAATATATTTTTCTTTTTAATCCTAAGCCCTTTCTTATCAAAAGATCTTCTAAACCCATCGATAACAATAGGTATAACAATTGGCTTGTATTGTTTAATTAATAGTGCTGTTCCCTTTCTTATGGGTTTAAAAGGAGTAGTAGTACCCTGTGGAAAAGTAATTACCCAGCCATCATTTAAGGCTGTTCCTATTTTTGAAATATCACTCATTTTTACTTGTCTATTAACATCTTGCCCCTTACTTCTCCAAGTTCTCTCAATACTAACAGATCCTGCATAGGCTAATATTCTAGGCAATAATCCTGAAGTCATTGTTTCCTTAGCTGCTATGAAGTATAAATTTAATTTTGGATTCCATAGGTATCCAACATTTTTTATTGAATCAACCCTTCCTTTTAAACTTGCGTTAAATACATGAAACATTGAAACTACATCTGCAAAGTAAGTTTGGTGATTAGAAACAAATAGAACATTTTTATCAGGCAAGTTCTTTATAATATCTGATCCTTCAATTATTAACTCATTAAAACCTCGGAATCTCCTATGAGTTAAGGCTCCAAAAATTCTTATTAGCCATTTTTTAAGATACAGGATGTGGCCAAAAGGATTTCTTTTAATAATGCCCATATAAAAAATTTGATTATAAAAGTATGAAAAAAGTTATATAACCGAGCTAATAATATCCTTAACTTCTGACAATATCATTGCTGTAGCTCCCCACACAAAATGATTATTGAATTTATAGGCTGGAACAAGTGTGTCTAAATATCTGTTTGAAATATGAGACCCTTTTGTGTTTACGACGTTTTCCATATCTAGTAGCTGATCTAAATCAATATTAATTATTTCCTGCACTTCATTCTTATCCTTATAAAAATCAAGTTTTTTTGATGCAAATACCATAAATGGAGTAATATCATAATTACTAGGTGGGATATATAAATTCTTCAATTTTCTAATTAATTTAATCTCATCTACATTAACTCCAATTTCTTCATTAGTTTCTCTTAAAGCAGTTTCATATATATTTTTATCATTTTTTTCAGTTCTTCCTCCAGGAAAACTTATTTGTTTTGAATGAACACCATCATATTCATTTCTTAAAATTAATGTAAAAAAAATATTGTTCTTAATTGGGTGAAACAATACTGACACGCCTGCTTTTTTTGAGTTATTATATTTATTTTTTGATAATTCTAATAAGTATTTTCTATATGGTGGGGCCATTTTTAAATGAGAAATACTAGGATCACTAACGAAATCTTTAATTTTTGGAATAATTTTCAAAAATCTATTAATTGTCATTTTGAATTAGTTTAATGAACTATAAAATTATTTTTCTCTAATTTTTAATGACCACTCAAAAATAAATTCAGAAACTGTTATTTTATTTTGATTTATACCTTTAGAAGATAAAGTTATGGTTTGAGGAGTATTGGAAGAAATTAGTTTATCCATCATTTCATCTATGCTATTTCCTTCACTACAATTAAAAACTATTGTTCCTGTAGCTTTTTTATAATAATTAGACTTACTTGAAATTAACAGCATAGATATACTATATCCACTTTTATTAATCTTATCAGTTAACATTAAAGCAGTGGTTAATTCAGCAGCCATTCCTTGTGCTGCCCAAAACATTGATTTATACGGATTTTGATTAAACCAATTATGGGTGATTTTAACACTACACTCATTAGAATTTATAGATTTTAACCTCGCACCACAAAAATAGGCTGCAGGTAATTTTGTTAATAAGAATATATTATATTTTAAAAATTTCATTTATTTTGATGCTAAATATTTTTCTGCATCAAGTGCTGCCATACACCCGGTACCAGCAGCTGTAACTGCTTGCCTATATACATGATCTGCAGCATCTCCAGAAACAAACACTCCAGGAATATTAGTTTTTGAAGTTCCTGGCTCATTTATAATATATCCTGTCTCATCCATTTCTATGTAGGGTTTGAATATTTCAGTGTTTGGCATATGTCCAATTGCTACAAAAAAACCTGTTATAGGAATATTTTTTTCTTCTTTCGTTTTATTATTTAATACAGCCACACTCTCAACAACACTTCCATTACCTAAAACCTCTATAGTTTCAGTATTATATAGAATTTCAATATTGTCTGTTCGCTCTACTCTTTCTTGCATAATTTTGGAGGCTCTAAATTCATCTCTTCTAACTAACATAGTTACCTTATTACATAACTTCGATAAATAGTGTGCTTCTTCACAGGCTGAATCCCCTGCTCCAACTATAGCTACATCTTGACCTTTGTAAAAAAATCCATCACATACAGCGCATGCAGAAACACCGCCTCCTAATTCTAAATATTTTTTTTCTGAATCTAACCCTAAGTATTTAGCAGATGCTCCAGTAGCAATAATAACACTTTCACAAAGTAGTTCATCTTGATCATTAACCCACAATTTTAAGCTATTATTGAAATCAACTTTAGTTATCCATCCATTTCTTATTTCAGTACCAAAACGCTCTGCTTGTTCTTGTAATTCTAGCATCATCTCTGTTCCAGAAACCCCTTTAGGATATCCAGGGAAATTTTCAACATCAGTTGTTGTAGTAAGTTGACCTCCAGGCTGTATTCCTTGATAAAGGATAGGGCTCATATTTGCTCTTGCTGCATAAATAGCGGCTGTATATCCAGCTGGCCCCGAACCTATAATCAAACATTTTATTTTTTCAGCCATAATAGTAATTCAAATATAAGAATAAATCTATGTATTTTTCTCTTTGAAATTATATAAAATTCAATAGTAGATGAATATTCTATTTTTTGTAAATTGAAGAAAAAATAAAATGAAATATTTTTTTATAAAATTTGTATTTTCTCTTTACTTTAGTTTATTCTCCACTACAATATACAGTGATGAATTCTCTTATGAAATAATAGTTTCTGATATTGAAGTGCCTTGGGGATTTGTTTTTTTAGAAGATAATTCAATGTTAATTACTGAGAGAAAAGGTGAACTAATCCATTTTATTAATGGGGAAAAAATAAAATTAAATGGGCTACCAGAGATCATTGCAAAAAACCAAGGTGGTTTATTGGATATAGAACTTCATCCAGACTATAAAAATAATGGTTGGATATATATCTCATATTCTTCTTCAAATGAAAACAAGAGTGGATCTAATACTTCCATAATGAGGTTTAAACTAGAAAATAATAATTTAGTTCAAAAAGAAATTATTTACAAGGCTCTACCCAATAGCAAAAGAGATAGACACTATGGAAGTAGAATTGAATTTGATGAAAATAATTATTTATACTTTTCAATTGGTGATAGAGGTAATCGAGATATAAATCCACAAAATATTAATAGAGACGGGGGGAAAATATATAGAGTTTTTGATAATGGTGAAATACCAATTGATAATCCTTTTATAAGTAA